>SWCD01012070.1_pt1 | contig 57454 bp, 49 predicted proteins | sample 4693011 | NCBI WGS metagenome assembly SWCD01 (sample SAMN10267278, study PRJNA491770) | bioreactor metagenome | isolation source: DHS bioreactor inoculated with marine | place: Japan: Omine Ridge, Nankai Trough
AAAAAAACTGTTCATCGTATACTTCGGAGCAGCTTACTTGATCAAGCTAGCCTATAACATAAAAACTTCTGGAGGTTATTACGATGAAATGGGAAACACCAAGTTACACAGACCTGCGTTTCGGTTTCGAAGTAACAATGTATATCTATAACCGTTAATCCATTCGGTTCAGATTAAAAAAGGGGCTCCGAATGGGCCCCTTTTTTTGCCTGCTTGCTTTTATTCCCGTATCATTCCAGTATTTTAAATCTCAAAAAAACCTTCCAAATTATGAAAATCCGAGTTCTAGGTTCAGGTGCTGGTGGCGGTTTTCCTCAATGGAATTGCAATTGCCATAATTGCCATCGCCTACGTCACAATGAAATGAACGGCAAAGCCCGTACCCAGTCATCCATTGCCGTCAGTACCGATAACAGAAACTGGCTGCTTTTCAATACGTCGCCCGATATTCGCGCGCAACTGGAAGCCTTCCCGGCTATCCAGCCCAAGGAAGGTATTCGAGACACCGGCATTAAAGCCATTGTGCTGATCGACAGCCAGATCGATCATACCACCGGCCTGCTCATGCTCAGAGAAGGCAAGCCGCTAGAGGTCTATTGCACCGATATGGTCAAACAAGACCTGACGACTGGCTTTCCCTTGTTCAACATGCTTGAAGACTATTGTACCGTCAACCATCATCCGATCCCCGTTGATGGCAGCAGTTTTACCATACCTGGTATTGATGATTTGCGCTTTTATAGCCAAGCCTTAAAAAGCAAGGCGCCACCGTATTCGCCGCATCGGCATGATCCACACGAGGGCGACAATATCGGCGTCATTATCGAGCAGATTTCCACCGGCAAGAAAGTATTCTATTCCCCGGGTTTAGGCGAGATTGAACCGCATGTCATGACGGCCATGCAGGCTGTGGACTGTTTGATGGTCGATGGCACCTTCTGGACCGATGACGAAATGTGCACGCAACACATCAGCCCTAAAAAAGCCCGCGAAATCGGCCACTTACCGCAATCCGGCCCAGGCGGTATGATAGAAGTATTAAACGGCGTCGAAAAAGCACGCAAAATATTGATCCACATCAACAACACCAATCCGATACTGGACGAAGATTCCGAGCAACGCAAGATACTCGATGCGGCCGGCATTGAAGTCTCTTACGACGGATTGGAAATTGATTTATAGAAGGTGCATTATGAGTTGCTCTGACAACCAAGCGTGGACTAGAGAAGAGTTTGAAGCCCAACTGCGGGGCATGGAAAAGTATTACCATATTCATCATCCTTACCATACGCTGATGAATGAGGGCAAACTCACCAAAGAACAATTGCAGGGCTGGGTCGCTAACCGTTTTTACTATCAGGTCAGCATCCCCATTAAAGATGCCAATATTTTAGCCAACTGTCCGGACCGCGAAACGCGCGCGCTCTGGGTCCAGCGCATCCTGGATCATGACGGCCACCCCGGCGATCCCGGCGGTATCGAGGCATGGATACAACTGGGCATGGCGGTTGGCTTGACGCGCGAAGAAATCACTTCGCAAAAATACGTCTTGCCGGGTGTTCGATTTGCCGTTGACGCTTATGTGAACTTCGCGCGCCGGACCGAATGGCATGAAGCGGCCAGTTCATCATTGACCGAACTGTTCGCACCGAAAATTCATCAGCAACGCCTCGATAACTGGCCCGAGCATTACCCATGGGTAGACCAGGAAGGCTATATCTATTTCCGCAAACGCCTGACGGAAGCGCGGCGTGATGTCGAGCACGGTTTGTCGATTACGCTGGACTGGTATAAAACCCGCGAACAACAAGAGCGCATGATTCAAATCCTGAAATTTAAACTGGATGTGCTCTGGACCATGGCCGATGCAATGTATATGGCTTATATTCATAATATGCCACCGTACTTCAATATTAAATAAGAAGGAACGGTCACGATTATTTCACCACGGATTTCACACAGAACTGTATTCAATATTGAGAATGCAGTTCTCTCCGTGATTTTCATTTTCAGGCTGATACCCTTTTTTTCCCGTTATCAGCCACTATCGAACAAGCAAAATGGCTATCAATCCTGATCTACCCTTCAAGTTCTCACCAATACACCGACTGCAGTGGGAAGAGGCTCAGCAGAAAGACGTTATTCTCTATCCGGAAGGCATGGTGGAGCTCAACCAAAGTTCCGCGGAAATCCTGAAATTGTGCGACGGAACGCGCAATATTGCCCAAATCGTCAATGACCTGGAACATAAATTCGCCACTACGGGTCTTAAAAATGATATTACCTCTTTTCTCGAAGTCGCTTTAAAAAATGGCTGGATTCAACAAAACTAAACCCACACCGCCCCGTTGGTTGCTGGCGGAGCTCAGTTATGCCTGCCCACTGCAATGCCCCTACTGCTCTAACCCGATCGATTATGCGCAACACCAATCCGAATTGACGACGGAAGACTGGAAACGCGTGCTGACACAGGCCCGCAAAATGGGTGCGGTACAACTCGGTTTTTCCGGCGGCGAACCGTTAACGCGCAAAGACCTGCCCGAACTGGTTAAACATGCACGGGACCTGGGCTATTATTCCAACCTGATTACCTCAGGTTACGGATTGACCGAAGAAAAAATCATCCAGCTTAAGGAGGCGGGACTCGATCATATTCAGGTCAGCATTCAGGCCAGTACACAGGAATTGAGCGATCATCTGGCCGGCACGGAATCCTACCAGCATAAGAAAGAAGTCGCGCACCTGGTCAAGAAACACGGCTACCCGATGGTGTTGTGCGTAGTCATACACCGCGAAAACATCCACCAGATGCCACAAATACTGGAGATGGCCGAAGAACTCGGCGCCGATTACCTGGAACTGGCCAATACGCAATATTACGGCTGGGCGCATGTCAACCGTGACCTATTGTTACCCACTAAAGAACAGTTCGAACAGGCAGAAGAAATCGCCCAGGCTTTTAAAGAAAAAGTCGCCGGACGGATGAAAATTTATTATGTGGTGCCGGATTTCTATGAAGACCGGCCCAAAGCCTGCATGAACGGCTGGGGCACGACATTCCTGACTATCGCCCCGGACGGTGTCGCGTTGCCTTGCCATTCCGCGCGCGAATTGCCTGGTCTCGACTGTCCCAACGTCAAGGACTACAGCATCGAACAGATCTGGAACGAGTCGAAAGCGTTCAATTTCTTCCGCGGCTTTGAATGGATGAAAGAGCCCTGCCGCAGTTGCGATGAGAAAGAAAAAGACTTCGGCGGCTGCCGCTGCCAAGCCTATCTGTTAACCGGCGACATGTATAATGCCGATCCGGTCTGCAGCAAATCGCCGGATCATACCACCATTCAACAGGCGATAGATTCAGCCAGAGCCAGCACTTTATCCGTTGATGAAAAACCGCTAATTTTCCGCAACAGCAAAAACTCGCGCACGCTGTCTTAAAAAACAGCCTGTTGTAGGGCCGAATTCGCCTAGAGCGCCTACTCTGTTGGCATTCGGCCCAAAACAAGCCTACCGGCCTGCATTAAACCTACAGTCCCTGCCAGGGGTCATACAACCCCTCCACATTGACGCCGAACATATCCAGGACCCTTCCTACAGCTTCATCGACCATTGCCGCCATCGAATCCGTTTTACTATAAAAAGCCGGCATCGGCGGAAAGATAATACCGCTCATTTCGGTCACAATGGCCATATTGCGGATATGAACCAGATTCAGCGGCGTTTCCCTGGGCATCACTACAAGGCGGCGCCGCTCCTTTAAAACGACGTCGGCGCCACGTGAGATCAGGTTATCGCCAAAACCATGCGCAACCGCAGCCAGCGTTTTCATCGAGCAGGGTGCGATAATCATGCCTTCCGTTTTGAAGCCGCCGCTGGCAATACTGGCGGCAATGTCATCGATACCATGCGTCACATCGGCCAGCTCATACAGTTCCGATCGCCCCATATCCAGCTCATGTTTCAGATTCACAAGACCGGCCGATGAAATCACCAGATGCGTTTCCCAATCGTCCTGCCGCTGTAACACCTGCAACATTCTTACGCCATAGATCGCACCGGTAGCGCCGGTCATGGCGATGATCAAACGTTTTTTATTCATGTTTATACCAGAGTGAGTAAAAGCCAATCTACGCGTTAAAAATCCGCTTCTCAGCAAATTTATCGGTCGCCGAAACCAGCGCATCAATCATTTCTTCGCCCTGGGCGACGTGTCCGGCATTGGGCAAGATGATATATTCAGCCCCGGGCAGCGCCTGGCGCAGTTTCATGGCGGCCTCCATGGGGCACACCAGGTCATTGCGGCCGTGAATGATAACAGTCGGAATCGAGCGCAGCCTGTCGCAGTTTTCCAGAATCTGGTTCTCTCGGATAAAATAATGATTGTGGGCGTAATGCATCTCCATGCCCACCTGTTTGACTATTTTTTCCGTGACATGACCGGCTTCCGGGCCGGGTTGATAATCGCCGCCCAATGCCACTTGCCCTCCCCAGGCCATCCATTCCCTGGCGACACGGCGTTTTGCCACCTCATCATCACCATCCCATAACGCATCGCATATGCCTTGCACTGGATTTGCACGCCCTGATTCGGGAATACTTTCCAGCAATCGCTGCCATTGTTCCGGATAAATCAGCCCCGCGCCAGCCTTGGCAAACCAGTCCAGATCCTGTTGCCTTGCCAAAAACACGCCACGGATTATCATGCCTATCACTTTATCACCATGCTGCTGGGCATATAATAATGCCAGCGCACCGCCCCATGAACCGCCGAACAGCAACCATCGATCGATGTTGAGCAGCTTTCGAATGCGCTCCATGTCATCGATCAAGTCCTGCGTGGTATTTTTTTCCAACGCCCCAAAAGGTAAAGACTGGCCGCAACCGCGCTGATCAAACAGGATAATGCGGTATTTTTCAGGATTGAAAAAGCGCCGATGCCCCGGCTTGGTGCCGGAGCACGGTCCGCCATGCAGAAAAATCACCGGTATGCCGTCCGGATTGCCGGATTGCTCCACATACACGGCATGCTGGCTGCTGGTTTCCAGGAAAAAGGTTTGATAAGGCAGAATTTCAGGATAAAGGGTTTTCATGACTGATAGCATTAAATTTGATTGGCTTCATAGGCGAGCGCAGAAACCGGAAAAAATGCTATTTTACCTTGAGCCTTTTACCTTGCGGTTATTTTTTCTTCGCGCATAAAAAAAGGGAAGGAGCTAATCCCCTTCCCTTTATACCCTTTTTGGGTATTTGGTCGGATTTTTTTCTGAGTATTGAACTTAGAATCTGAAACCGACAGAACCGCCCAGCGTGAAGCCGTCGGTATCGACGCCGTCAACATCGTCAAAAGTATGATGATAACGGCCATCCGCGCCGATAACGATACCTTTCAGCAGTTCGTATTCAGCACCGGCGCCGAACTGCATACCAGTGTTCAGTACGGTAACCGCATCGGATGGCGGGCTGATGATGTTCATGTCCAAGCCGACTGGAATCAGCCACGGTCTGAATTTGCTGCCATGCATGAATTTGACTTTTGGCGAAGCGCTGATTCTTAACATGTTAACGGTTACGCTTTGTTGCAAGTTTCCGGCAGGTACTGGACTGCCATTAACTGCATCTAATGTAGTAATAGCTCTAGTTAACCCGCTCTCTTTTCTATCGCCCACTTCAGCATATTCGATTCCCAATTCAATACCGAATGAAGTATGATCCATCAATCCGAACAGATCGTTGTTCATGTTGAAATCGATCGCACCACCATAATAGAAGGCATCTTTATCGACTGAACTGGTCAATATGTCTGTCCCTACACCTGTGCCCGCACCAAAAGCATCAGTTGTCGAGCCACGGTTATCGTTAAAATGCATCCAGCCGCCACGAACCGAGAAAGTATGGTCTTTAGCTTCAGCTTTAACCGGTTCGGATTTAACAGAATTCATCCATTGATCCAGTTCCTGAACTTTTTCGGAGTCTGCGGCAGGACGAGCGGCTTCGGCTTTGACGCGATTCAGTTCAGCCTGCATGGACTGCATCATTTGCGACATTTGCTGCATTTGAGCTTCCAGGGCTTCAGCTCTGCTGTTGGCAGCCTCGGCAACACGCTCTGCCTTGGAATGAGCGGCTGCTTGTGGAGAAATCAAGGCACCCGCCATCGTTAAAGTTGCTGAGGCGATACCCAGCGCTAATTTAGTTTTTGTAAATGTCATTGCTTCCCCCTCATGAGGTTGTTATTTTTTATAAAATTTGCCTTATTACAACAAAGCTTTTTTCACGGCCTAAATATAGCAGCAAAACTGATTCCCTACAAGTTTTAACCCTATTTTTAAAAAAATTAAAAACTTTTAATTATCAATGAGTAATGAAAAAAGTTTCGTTTTAATTATACTTTTGTATAAAAAAAACAACAACTTTGTCGCAATTTATCATCATGCGACCAAATAAATCTCCGGTCGTGCCGCGCAACCTTTTGAGTGAGTTATAATGCCAATATTTTCCACTAACGGCTATTCGCTTCTTTAAACATTTATGAGCAAAATTCCGGATATCACTATCATTGGCGGCGGCATTATCGGCCTCTTGACTGCCCGCGAGTTTTTACAGGCCGGCGCCACGGTGACGGTTATCGAAAAAAACCAGATTGGCCAGGAATCATCCTGGGCAGGGGGTGGTATTTTGCTGCCGCTTTACCCCTGGCGTCAACCGGATGCGATTACGCGCCTGGTCATTCACAGTTTGACATTATATCCGCTGCTAGCCGCGCAACTAAAAGCCGAAACCGGAATAGATCCGGAATGGAATCCCTGCGGACTACTGATAGCGAAGAACCCTGACTTGGCCGCCGCCATCGACTGGTGCAACAGTAACAATGTCCGCTTTGAACCGGCTGGTGCCGGGTTTTTCAGTCGTATCAACGCAGAACCCGACAACCCGCTCTGGTTACCCGACATCGCTCAGGCCCGTAACCCTCGCTTAGTCAAATCATTAAAACAGGATTTGATCAATAAAAGCGCCAACTTGGTTGAACAGTGCGTGCCAAAAGGCATTACGCTGGAAGGAGACCGCATCACCGCCGTCACCACCAGCTCCGGTCGGTTCTCCGTCAATCAACTGATAATTTGCGCTGGCGCCTGGACCGGCCAATTGTTTCAAGAACTTTTTCCGACCATTGGCAATGCGCCGAAAGTCGTGCCCGTTAAAGGCCAAATGCTGCTGTTTGAAGCCGAACGGGATACATTGCCTTATATGGTACTGGATGAAGACCAATATCTGATCCCTCGCCTGGATGGAAAAATTCTGGCGGGCAGCACCGTGGAACAGGATGATTTCAACAAAATCACATCGAAAGAAGCAAGAAACAGACTGGAAAGTTTCGCATTAAAACTACTGCCTGCGCTTAACCATTATCCGCTGACACATCATTGGGCGGGATTAAGACCAGGCACTGAACAAGGCGTGCCATATATCGACAAACATTCAGAAATCAGCAATTTAAGTATCAATGCGGGCCATTTCAGAAACGGCTTGGCAATGGGACCGGCATCCGCGCGACTGATGGTCGATCTTATCCTGGGCCGCCCTGAAGCTGTGGCGCCGGAACCTTACAAACTATCGAGCCGGCATTAGTACCCGAGCACCTGCAAATCGTATATACGGATTTCTTGATCTTCAATTTTTTACCCAGAACACTCGCCGCCATGAATCTTTATCCCTTGCTCCGCCCGCTGCTATTCTCGCTTGACCCCGAAACCGCTCACGAAGTCACGCTGAAACTATTGAATATGGCACATGCCTCCGGTTTATCAAAACTGATCTACCCTGCCATCGAAAACAAGCCTACGACTGTCATGGGGCTGGAATTCAAGAACCCTGTCGGCCTTGCGGCAGGGCTGGATAAGAACGGCGATTACCTGGACAGCTTGGCTGCCCTGGGCTTCGGCTTTGTGGAAATAGGCACGGTAACGCCGAGACCGCAGCCCGGCAACCCGAAGCCGCGGCTGTTCAGGCTGCCCGAATATCAGGCCATCATCAACCGCATGGGCTTTAATAATCAAGGTTTGGATCATTTGCTGGCCCAGGTAAAACAAAGTCGTTACAACGGCATCCTGGGCATTAATATCGGCAAGAATTTCGATACGCCGATCGAAAGCGCCGTCGATGATTATCTGATCGGCTTGCGCAAAGTCTATGCCGCTGCCAGTTATATCACCATTAATATTTCGTCTCCGAATACGAAGAATCTGCGCCAACTACAGCAAGGCGATGAAATCAAGCGCCTTATTTCCGCGTTAAAAGAGGAACAACTCAAGCTACAGCAAGGATGTGGAAAATATACGCCTTTAGTGCTGAAAATCGCACCGGACCTGACGATTGATGAAATCAACCATATTGCCCGGCTGCTGCTGGAATTTGAAATCGACGGCGTTATCGCTACCAATACCACAATTGCGCGCGACATGATTGCAGACCATCCGCTGGCGCATGAAACGGGCGGTTTAAGCGGCGCTCCGGTAAAAGCCAAATCCACGGCGGTTGTGCGCGGCCTGGCCAGTGAATTGAACGGACGTTGCCCGATTATCGCGGCCGGCGGCATCTTGAGTGCGGCCGACGCCCGTGAAAAACTGACCGCAGGCGCGAGTCTGGTGCAGATATACAGCGGCCTTATTTATAGAGGGCCGCAGTTAATAGAAGATATTGTCAAACACTTATAATCAATAAAGGCGGCCGACCGACCGGTCGCCCTTACTCTCCGGCAATAGACAGGCGTTCGACCAGTATCGAGCCGGTACGGATATTGCCGCGATAATCGACATCATTGCCGACAGCCACTATGTTCCTGAACATGTCTTTCAAATTGCCGGCGATCGTGATTTCCTCGACCGGATATTGTATTTCGCCGTTTTCCACCCAGAATCCGGCCGCGCCGCGCGAATAGTCACCGGTCACCATATTAACACCCTGCCCCATCAACTCGGTCACCAGCAAACCGGTATGCAATTGCCTCAGCATGCCCTGGTAATCGTATGCGCCGGGATCTATCGTTAAATTATGCACGCCGCCGGCATTGCCGGTACTGCGCATGCCAAGCTTACGGGCCGAATAGCTACTGAGTACGTAACCGCGTAAAATGCCGCCGCTGACAATATCGCGCGTTTGTGTCGCCACACCTTCGCCGTCGTAATTGGCACTTCCCAAGGCGCCTTTTAAATACGGCTGCTCGTGAATACGGACAAATTCCGGAAAAACCTGCTTATCGAGCGCATCGAGCAAAAACGATGATTTACGGTACAAATTGCCGCCGCTGATCGCAGCGATAAATGATCCCAAAAGTCCCGAGGCCACCTCGGCCGCATACATGACAGGGCATTGCCGCGTACTTAAACTACGCGCCTGCAAACGCCGCAAAGTCCGCTCGGCGGCTTTTCTGCCGACATCGGCGGCCGATTCCAGATTGTTGGCATCCCTGGCCACCGTATACCAGTAATCGCGCTGCATACTGTCGCCGCGCTGCGCCAATACTGAGCAACTCAAGGAATGGCGGGTCGATGCATAGCCTTGCAGAAAGCCCAGCGTATTGCCCATGACCCGGAGGCCTTGATGGGTATTGACCGATGCACCTTCGGAATTGCTGATTTCCGCATGATAACCGCGCGCGGCATTTTCGCACTCGATCGCCAGAGCAATAGCCTCATCGGCGCGCAGATCCCATGGGTGGTTCAGATCCAGATCCGGAAACTCAGTCGCCAGCAGCTCTTTCTCAGGCAAGCCGGCATACTCGTCTTCACTGGTATAACGGGCAATACTGCAAGCCGCACTGACGGTTTCCCTAATCGACTCCGGCGACAGATCCGTCGAACTGGCAGAACCTTTACGCTGGCCGAAATAAACTGTCACGCCAAGCCCCTGATCGCGATGGTGTTCTATCGTTTCGACATCACCGAGACGGGCCGTTACGGATAAACCGCTTTCCTGGCTCAACCCGGCATCGGCAGCGCTGGCGCCTTGATTTTTAGCCTCATCCAGTATGGACTGAACAATCGTTTTTAATCGGCTGATTTCTTCCTGAGTCTGCAACATATTCTCTTGAGCTATTGTTATTTAAGCTTAAACGCTTAAAAGTGTCTTCGGTTTCCGCCACGAAGAACACGAGATGCTTATCCTCGCAATCTTCGCGGCGACTATAACTTCTGATAGTTCATCTTCATCTAAACGCTGGTTCCGCCGACAGTCAAGCCATCGATTTTCAACGTCGGCTGGCCGACGCCGACCGGCACGCTCTGTCCGTCCTTGCCGCAGGTGCCGACGCCACTGTCCAGTTCCAGGTCGGAGCCGACCATGGATACCTTGGTCAAGACATCGGGACCGTTGCCAATCAGGGTCGCGCCTTTAACGGCACGAGTAATTTTGCCATCTTCGATCAGATAAGCTTCGCTGGCGGAAAATACGAATTTGCCGGAAGTGATGTCGACTTGGCCTCCGCCGAAGTTCTTCGCATAAAGACCTTTTTTTACCGATCTTATGATTTCTTCTGGATTATGCGGCCCAGGCAGCATATAGGTATTGGTCATACGCGGCATCGGCAGATGCGCATAGGATTCGCGCCGGCCGTTGCCGGTCGGTTTAACGCCCATCAGGCGGGCATTGAGTTTGTCCTGCATATAGCCTTTCAGGATACCATTTTCAATCAATACGGTTTTCTCGGTCGGCGTACCCTCGTCGTCGATGCTTAACGAACCACGCCGGCCCTGCAATGTGCCGTCATCAACGACAGTGCACAAATCAGAGGCAACCCGTTCGCCGACCCGGCCGCTGAAGGCGGACGTGCCTTTGCGATTAAAATCACCTTCCAGACCGTGCCCTATCGCTTCATGCAGCAAAATACCCGGCCAGCCTGGACCCAGCACGACAGTCATATTGCCGGCCGGCGCCTCGGTGGCTTCCAGGTTGACCAGCGCCTGCCTGACCGCTTCCCTGCCGTACTCGAGCGCTTTGTCCTTATCGATAAACCCGCTGTAATCGCTACGCGCGCCGCCCCCCATGCTGCCCTGTTCGCGGCGGCCGTTTTCCTGCACGATCACCGACACATTCATGCGCACCAATGGTCGAACATCGGCCGCCAGCGAACCGTCCTGATTGGCCACCAGAATGCTGTCGTAAACACCGACCAAACTAACGATAACCTCTTCGATTCGGCTGTCCAGCTTACGCGTTTCGCTGTCGACCCGGCGCAATAAATCGATTTTCTGCTGGTCGGCCAAGGATTTCAGCGGGTTCAGCGGCGCATAATAAAGCGGCCAACTAGCCGCTTTTACGATGCCGACCTGAGCCTCCTGCCCTTGCCGAACGATAGCTTTGACATTATTGGCGGCCTCCAGCAATACCGGCAGCTCAATCCGGTCGCTATAGGCGAAGCCGGTTTTCTCGCCCGATACGGCGCGCACGCCGGCGCCCTGGGCGATATTATGGCTGCCTTCCTTAATAATACCGCCCTCCATGACCCAGGACTCGAAATGGCTGGACTGAAAGTAAATATCGGCCGCATCAACCGGCGCGCTGAGCAGCTGGTTAATGATTCTCTCAATATCGCCATCCTGTATGCCGGCCGGCGCCAAAATGGACTGTCTTGCTAGGTTTAATAATTCCATACAAAATTTAAATTAGGTTATTCGCCCAACAGATAGTTCCGGGCTGGATAAATACTCTATTTTTTTTTCAGATCGTCGTGCAGGGTTTTGTACAATGATATCAATAGCTTTTCTGCGCCATCCACCGGGCGCTCATTGTCTTCCAAACTGTCCGGACCGGGTTGATTAACGACTTCGGCGGTTATTTCCGTTTCAGCGCCGTTAGGTGTCAATTTCAGCAAATAGCCTTCTTCAATATATTCATCATTGAAAAAGGAGAAAATGCCGCCGGTTTGGTAACTGTCAGGATCATAGGTGACATAATAAGCCCCTTCCTCCCGATTACGGTCCGTTATTTCCAGTTCCTGTTGCTTCAAAGCCTGCGCAAACGTATTCCACGCTTCATCGAAAGACTGCTTGATAATCAGCAATGACGAATTTGAACCGGACATGTAGACATTAGTTCCCAGACCGGTTTTGGCTTCCGCCTCCGGCTCAGCGCTATCGACTATTTTGTCTTCTTTCTCGACCGCACTATAGGTCACCAGTGTCGGCGGTCTCTCGAGCATTGCCGTGTCACGGTAACGAACCTCTTCAGTCGTTCCGCAGGAAACCAAGGTGGCAGTCAACAATACAATATGAGGCTGATTTTTAATGTTTTTCCGCATCATTGATTATTTATAAAGAAACGACGATGACTTAATGCCGGAAATGCGGCGCGCACTCTTTCCAGGCGTTCCAGATCAATGTCCGCGCAAACGAAGCCGCCGCCGGTTTTATAGCAGTCCAGCACGACTCCCCACGGGTCAATAATCATACTGTGTCCGAAGGTTTTTCGGCCATTCACATGAAAGCCGCCCTGATTTGGCGCAATAACATAACACAGGTTTTCTACCGCGCGTGCGCGCAGCAATATTTCCCAATGCGCCGCCCCTGTTTCAGCGGTAAAAGCGGACGGGATCACCAGTATTTCCATGCCTTGCTGGACCATTTTACGGAAAAACTCCGGAAACCGCAGGTCATAACAGACGGCAATACCGAGCTTGCCGAAAGGCGTGTCAATAACCAAGGGCTCCGTACCGCATTCAATGGAATCCGACTCGCGGTAGACTTCATTCGTACCTGGCACATTGACATCAAACAGATGCACTTTATCGTATCGTGCCACCCGTTCGCCCTGATCGTTATAAACAAGGCAAGCCGCTCGCGTTTTATTGCTGTCATCGGCCGCCAATGGAATCGTGCCGCCAACAACCCAAACCCCGTATTTTTTGGCGACCGAGGATAAAAAATTCTGAATAGGACCCGAGCCGTCAACCTCTTTCGCACGAACTTTATCCAATTCATGCTCTCCCATCAGGGCAAAATTTTCCGGCAGGGCCACCAGCTTGGCGCCGGCTTTTGCCGCTTCACCAATCAACTTGTCAGCTTCCAGCAGATTAGAGCTGATATTAGGACTCGATGCCATTTGTATCGCCGCACATTTATTCATTTTCTCTCTCTTTATTATTCTTATGTTGCTGCAACCAAGGAAATTCGGTAATACCATTCCAGGTTTTCTGCAACAAACCATCGTTTTCATGCAACGGAATAATTTCCGCATTCCCCCACTCGCCTTTCACCTGGTACTGCGAACCAAAGAACAACCCTTCTTTGTCTTCGCCGGTCAGCGAGCGCGCGACCAAGCCGGCTATTTTCCCCATAATTGTACCAGCAATAGGCACTGCTTCAGAACTTTTAGGCACAACACGCACATTATGATCAATGGTGCCGTTAACCAGATCCGTATCTCCTACAATGGTAATCTTTGCAGGCACGGCATCGACATCGAGATTATGCGTCGTTGCTATGCCGTTTAATAAATTAAACTGTCCTTTGATGGTGTTAAACGTTAAACCTTCCTCATACACATCACTAAAATCCAGTTGCAGACGTTTAATCCATTGAGCTACCGCCAACATACCCAGTACCCGGCCGAATCCCGGCTCTATGCTGAGGATGCGTCCGTTTTTTAAATTGACATCGATCTGTCCATTCAGATCCTGTAGCGAGAATTGATGCGGCGCCCCCGGCCAGCGCAGGTCAAACCCCATCGTGCCCTTAGTTTCAGTCATATCTTTCGTAATCCCGAGACGGGCGAGCAGCCGGCCCCAGCGCGGGGTTTTCAGCTGTCCTTTTATCTGTGATTCATATCGTTTCCAAGTGCCCGACAGTATCAGTTTTTCTTTTTCTTCAAGCAGTTCCACGCGCTTGAAACGGATACCTTCCGGCATGCGCTCTGTTTCCAATAGCAACTGGCCAAGATTGACCGACTGCCATAGTGTTTCACGACTGGTAATATTCAATAAAGGCATGTGTTCCGGATTTGCTACAGCCCCTTCAAACTTGAATTGCTTTAAAGCCGAAATATCCAGCAAATCCATATCCAGTTTTATACCGCCAGCACCGTTAAAGTCTGTAGGTAATTGAAGTTTCCCCCGTGCGAACGAACTGCTGATATCGCCGGACCAATAGCCGTCATCCCGCTTGAGCGTCAGGTCAAAACCCCCCAGCGCGGTTTTCTTCCACATGCCTTCGCCGCTATGGATTCTGATTTCCTTGATGTTGTCCGCCATAGCACCGCTACCCTCCTGATCCCGAGCGACTGCCGTCGACAGGCTCAACCAGTCAGGCAAATCCAGCCGATCGCGATTGATTTCCAGTTTGATTCCTGCTTCCTGCGGCAGGATCGCTTCCCCGGCCCCGACCAGAACATGGCCCGAATAAATAAGTTGCTGCCTGGCGTTCAAAGTAATGGCCGCTTTCAGTTTATTGTCGTAATTTAATGTTATCGGCAATAACGCTTCGTCCGTCAGGCCAAACTTCAGCGCCAGTGATCTTTGCTGTATCGCGCTTTTGGCCAGAACGCCGGGTAAGTCCAGTGCCATACCGGCCAGCGTGGACTGAACCATAAGTTCCGGCTCCTTATCGTCATAAGGTAACCGCAACTGTAACTGATATGCCGTCTCACCTTCGGCAATGCGCCACCAGGGCATTTTGAATTGCGCTTGTAGATCATCCACGCCGGCACGGCCGGAGACATTGACCGTCGTCCGCAGCTCATCGCTATTCATATTGATTTTTATGGCGTGGCCTAAAGCCATTGCATGAATTGTGTCGCTGTACACCCCCCGCTCATCGAATTGCAGGATACCGGAAATGCCTTTTACCGGCAGATCCAGCGAGTTAACGGTCAACTTGGCATTATTCAACCGCGCCGAGCCATCGACTTTGGCATCTACCGTGTCAACCAAAGGAATTTTCAAGTCCAGCGCGACCTCGGTATTTCCAGCTGGCGTAATCGTGTTGAGCACGGCATTGACCGGCGAATTCAATGGCGTATGTTGTAAAAACTCCAGAACCCGGCCAATCTCGCCAGCTAATTGCCCCCTGATCTGTACATAATCGCTGTCGTCCAGCGATGGAATCGTCACTTCCGCCTGTTTAATCGCGGTTTTATCGGTTCGACCTTGCTTTACGTCAACAACTAAGCCCTCATTTAGAAACAGCACTTTCGCAGCCATGTCGGTGATGGGCGGCCATTGCGGATGATAGGCCAGCTTTAGCTGTTCAACTTCAAACAGGGTTTCAAAAACTCCGTTACCATTTTTGAACGGAAAATCTTCGAGATTGCCATGGATCAGCAAACCGCCATTTTTGATACGGCCACCGATGAACGCATGATCCAGCCAATCAACAGTCGGCTTGCCCATAATACCCGTCGGCAGATAATTTTTGGCTTTACCGGCATCATGGCCGGTAAATTCGCTTTGCAGATCCATGAAAACCGGTGCGTCGGATTTAGGTATCTCCATACGCCATCGGCTCCGGCTCTGAAAATCGGCATTATCGAGACTGATCATCGAACTGAACAAAGTCCAGCCTGATGCTGTTTGCCGCCAATTGACAGCGCCGTCAAGTTTGTCGATCGATAGCGCGTTACGAAACAATCCTGGCGACGTTAATCGGGCCTGTTCAGTCGCCAGCCGCACAGTACCGTATTGGTCATTGCCTTTCAGGTGGCCGGTTAAATTCTCTATACCGGGAATCGATGGCAGCGCCGCCATGCCGATGCCGGTAAAGCGGCCGTTGACGGCAAAGCGCTCATATTCCCAATCGGCAAACACGGAAACATTCTCAATCAAGCCTTTTAGCCGGGCTTGCGCCAGCATCTTTGACTGCCGATCCGACAAAGGCGCCCAAAAACGGGCAAGGCCGGCGGCTTCCTCTAAATCCAGCTGCCTGACGAATACCGCCATTTTTCGAGGCCAGCGGTCTTCAGTAAAATCACCGGATACGCTGAAATCGGCTGCCGGCCATTGCTTAATTGTTTTTTTAGCCGCATCGGCTGTTTCCAGCTCAAAGTCCCTGACGTCAAGCCGCCACCGAAGGTCTTTGGCCTGCCATTGAAACCGGGTTTTTAACCGCTCGACAGGAAACGTTCCCTTGTCTTTGCGAGCCAGCTTCACTTGTTGAATTTGCGCTTCACCGATAACCGAGGCAAGTTGCGAGTTTTGCCAGTCGACCCAGGCTTTAAAATCGCCGGTGCCGGAACCGATCCGCAAGTCCAGCGGCAGGCCGAATTGCTCCAACTCAGCCAGCCTTATATGGCCTGCTTCAATATAAGCCGTGCCATGAATGCTCGCCGCTTCAAAAACATTGCCGCTGAAATCCATGGACACCTTGAGCGTGTCACCGACCTGTTGCGGCAGCTTCATGAGCATATTAATGCGATGGTGTCCGGCATCGTCAGTATTAATGATCGCCAGATCCACGTTACTGGATGTCAAAGGCGGGCTATCGCTTTGTTCATCCTGCCAGCTGATTTCACTGTGCAAAATCTCATATTTGCCGCCCTGCATTAACCATAGCGGCTGCCCCTCGCTGGCTTTCAGGCCGACTATGGCGAGGCTTCCGTCGCGTTGGCGTTTGACGGTCAGTTTGGCGCCGACCAGCGAGACCCATGAAGAAGACAAAAGCTGCCTGTTGACCAGCATATCGAGCAAATTGATGCCCAGGCGTATTTCGTTGAACTGAATGGGAGGCTTATTACTGGTGTCCCGCGATAAGATATCAATGTCTTCAAGCACCAATTCAGGGCTAAACCCGCGCATCCTGGCGCGTAACCGGCCAATCTCCACCGGCGCGCCGACGAGCTCTTCGATAGTGCTTGCCAGATCGGCTTTGTAACTTTCGATTCCGGATAATAGTAAACGCACGCCGCTTAGGCCGACGGCTATGGCGATCAAGGACCAAAAGACAAAATGTCGCGTTGCTCGCGTAAGATGGTAGATTACAAAAACAGGCACAGATTTAAAGGCCCATATTAAAAAATCCCGCTACTGAATTCGCGCTTTATGAAAGCGGCTTTGATCGTCTTTGGCGAATGAATTCGCCCTTACAGCACTGCATTAAATTAAAGCAGCACCACATCGTACTGTTCCTGATTATATTCCGCTTCCGCCCTGAATTTGATCTGGACGCCCAGGAAGGCCTCCAATTCGGCCAGCATATCGGCTTCTTCATCCAGCAACATTTCCACGACTTCATTGGAAGCCAGCACCAGCAACTGCTGAACATTGTATTGCCTGACTTCGCGGATAATTTCCCGGAATATTTCCAGGCACATGGATTCGGCGGTTTTCAGCACGCCGCGTCCGCCGCAGGCCTTGCAAGGCTCGCAGAGCACATGCTCGAGACTTTCGCGGGTTCTTTTACGCGTCATTTCCACCAAGCCCAGCACCGATACTTCGGTAATCTTAGTCTTGGCATGGTCTTTTTCCAGATTGCGCTCCAGCGCCTGCAAGACCTGTCTCTTATGCTCCTCGCTTTGCATATCGATAAAATCGATAATGATGATCCCGCCCAGATTCCTCAGTCTGAGCTGACGAGAAATTGTCTGCGCCGCCTCTAGATTGGTCTTAAAAATCGTTTCTTCCAGATTTCGTCCGCCGACATAACCGCCGGTATTGACATCGACCGTCGTCATCGCTTCAGTCTGGTCGAACACCAGATGTCCGCCTGATTTCAATTTGACTTTGCGTTCCAGCGCCTTTTGAATTTCATCTTCGACACTGTATATATCAAAGACCGGGCATTCACCGGTGTAGTGCTCGATGATCGGCACCATTTCCGGCACAAACACTTCAGCGAACTCGATCAGACGATGATAGGTTTCCTTGGAGTCCACGCGAATCCGTTCAATGCATTCCTTATATAAATCCCTTAAAGTCCTGACGCTGAGCGGCAAATCCTTATGAATGAACTGCTTGGGCTTGGCCGTGGCGATTTTGGCCAGAATCGATTCCCACAGCTTCAGCAAAAACGTCATGTCCGAAAACAATATCGCCTCTTCCACGCACTCCGCCGCTGTTCTGGCGATAAAACCGCCACAGCCATGCTGCTGCCGGAAGGAATCAATGCATGCGCGCAGCCGGGCTCGCTCGGTTTCGCACTCAATGCGCTGAGATACGCCGGAGTTGTTGGCATAAGGCATATATACCTGATACCGCGATGGAATTGATATCTCCGTGGTCAAGCGCGCGCCTTTTGTACCAATGGGATCTTTGACGACTTGCACGACGATGTGCTGACCCTCGTGCAGATAGTGTTCGATATTCTCCGAGCGCTTTTTTTCCAGTTCCCTGCTGCATAAATCGGAAATATGCAGAAATGCGGCCCGGGACAGTCCGATATCGACAAATGCCGCCTGCATACCCGGCAGTACCCGGCACACCTCACCTTTATAAATATTGCCGACCAGACCTATTTGTCGGCTTCTTTCAATGATCAGCTCCTGCAGAACGCCATTTTCAATAACGGCAACACGAGTCTCGGGCGGGGTAACATTAATTAAAATTTCTTCGCTCATTTGAACAGCTCTATTCCCTGTTTAGCCAATAGTTCGGCGGTTTCAAACAAAGGCAAGCCGACCACGCCGGAAAAGCTGCCGCTTATAGACGATACAAATATCCCGCCCATCCCCTGAATGGCATAGCTTCCGGCTTTATCGACCGGTTCACCGCTGTGCCAATAAGCCAGCATTTCCCGCTCCGTCAACGTCCTGAAAGTGACATCGGTAACGCTGACTGCCTGCCAGTGCTCGCGCCCTCTGAGCGAAATCGCACTATAAACCTGATGTGTTCTTCCCGACAACCGCATCAACATGGCGATCGCATCCTGCTGATCCCGCGGCTTTCCCATAATCCTGTCATCCAGCACCACAGCCGTATCGGCCGCAAGGACCGGCACTTGGCTGCCGAATTTCGCGATACAGGCAGCCGACTTCTCCGCCGACACGCGTTTGACATAAGCCAGAGGAGCCTCATTGAGACGAGGTGTTTCATCAAGCTCAACCGGACGAATCAAATAATTGACCTGGATCTGATCCAGCAGTTCCTTTCTGCGGGGCGAGGCTGAAGCGAGAATAAGCTGTACTGTCATTATCGATGATAGGGGTGATTGTGAAGAATACTCCAGGCGCGATAAATCTGTTCGGCCACGATAATCCTTACTAAAGGATGCGGAAACGTCAGCGTTGACAAACTCCAGGATTCCCTGGCTATTTGCTTGGCTGCATCTGACAACCCTTCCGGTCCGCCGACCAGCAAGGCGATGTTCTGCCCGCTTTCCAGCCAGCGCTTCATGGCCTGCGCCAGATCGGGAGTGGTCCAGGGCTTTCCGGGAATATCCAGGGTCACGACATGCACTCCCTGAGGGATAGCGGCCAGCATACGCTCGCCTTCTTCTTTAACGATTCTGGCAACATCGCTATTTTTACCCCGCTTGCCCGGCGCAATTTCTTTAAGCACCAGTTCGCACTCACGCGGCAAGCGCTTGGCATATTCGTCGTAACCCTGCCGCACCCAGTCGGGCATACGGTTTCCTACTGAAATCAGATTTATTTGCATGCGCTGCAGAATACAGAGATCACGATTTTGATGCAATTCAGTCTCATAGACAAAACCCGCCATTAAGTAAATAATGCCACTGACTGAATACCAGGCACCTATTGCGCGGAAAAAATGACGCGTCCGGTAGCTTCATTCCATCAGTTTAATTGTTTGGCACAAATGCATAGTTTAGTCTTTCTGGCTCCGTTTTTGCTTAATTTTTTAACCGGTGTTACACATAGACAGCTTCCTATCGGTTTTTCGAGCACTGCAACTCTTGGATGCCCATGGATATTCAACGAAGCGCTACCCGCTCCCAATGACCGCGTTACCAGAGACGTGTGACTACACTACCGCCCATACTAACCGCGGCGTCATTAGTTTTTTTAACCAATTGCCAAGAGCTCTACCATGCGATTCAACATTCTGTCTTTGCTTTTACTGCTATCCAGTCTCGAGTCCTGCGCCTGGAACAACGCGCACACTACTTCGCAAGAACAGAATGCCTCGATAATGCCAAGCAGGAACAGGACTGTCAGTTTCTTCAGCCGTATCCATAGAGGGACCCGAGACACGGAAAGAGCCATTTGTGGCTTTTTATATGGCGTACGGGATGGTGTCGACCGTTTTATTTACGATGTTGAAAAAGACTATTATGACGATTATCAAAAATAGCGGAGAGACTGCAAATGCTTTCTGTAAAACTGTCGGGCAACAATTTAGATGGGTTTAAGAAGGACCGCAACTTTCCTCAAGCTCGAAGACAGGCAGGTTCGGATAAACAGCACCGGGATTCTGTACCGAAAAAAAGAACCAAGGCTTAACGGTAAACGGTCAAGCCAGGCAACTTAGGCAGCCTGAACAGGAATGGTATGAGAAGAACGTATAACTTCGTTCTTTTCATTGAAATAAACCAATGTAGGCTTATAATTTGTCAGCTCTTTTTGATCCAGAATCGCATAGGCGCAAACAATGATCAAATCGCCGGGACAGGCCATTCGAGCCGCGGCTCCATTAACGGAAAACAACCCGGAACCCTCTTCCGCACGAATAGCATAGGTTGTAAAGCGCGCGCCGTTATTAATATTATAAATTTGTATCTGCTCATATTCTCGAATGCCTGAAAGATCCAGAATACTGCCATCGATTGCACAGGAACCTTCATAACTCAACTCCGAGTGGGTTACCGTCGCTCTGTGTAATTTCGCTTTAAGCATCGTAATTTGCATATTAAAACAATATAAATACTTTTAAGAACCGCGCATTATGCATTAATTACATAAGCGCATCAACTTTTTAGATATCATGAAACTGGCAACGTTCAGCTCTATCCATCATCACCAACAGGCATGCCGAGTTACGCCTGAACCGGTGCACTCAGCCCAGCACCCTTAGCCATTCAAGCAGAATTTATGGCTTTTTCAAACCTATAAATCGTCGACGACTTTGTCCTTACCTGGAAAAATAGACATTATCGATCAATCGAGTCCTGCCCAGCTTTGCCGCCGCCAATATAACCAAATCCCTGTCCTCTATTTGCGCTTTGCTCAGATCTGTGCTGCGGCATACGGCAAAATAATCCGGCTGAAAACCGGCTTCCCGCAAAAACAGCAGCGCCCGATTCTCGATGTCCGCATAAGGCCGATCTCCAGTCAGAATGGCATCGCGCGCCATGCATAAGGATTCATACAATTTGGGAGCCACCTTAATTTCTTCCACGGACAAATAACCATTTCTGGAACTCATCGCCAAACCGCTGGCCTCCCTGACCGTATCCACACCGACGATTTCCACCGGAAAATCAAGATCCCTGACCATGGTCCGTATCACGACCAACTGTTGAAAATCCTTTAGGCCAAACAAGGCAATATCCGGCTGCACCATGTTGAATAGTTTACAGACGACCGTCGCCACACCATTAAAATGTCCCGGCCTGGACGCCCCACAATACAACTCGGACAGCCCGACTACCGATACGACCGTTTTGGCATCAGGCACATACATTTCCGAGACAGGGGGCAGAAACAACAGATCCGCGCCGGCAGTTGCAAGTTTTTCCTGATCTTCGCGTTCGGTGCGAGGGTACGTCTCGAAATCTTCCCCGACCCCGAATTGGGTAGGATTGACGAAAATACTGACTACCACGCGATCGGCTTTTTTTCCGGCCTCGCCGACCAATTGCAGATGGCCCGCATGCAGGTTGCCCATGGTCGGCACGAATGCAATGCGCTTGCCGGCCAATCGCCACTTCGCCATGGTATCGCGCAGCTCAGATACTGAAGTAACTTTCCGCATAATTTAAAAGCTGTGTTCAGGTGTTGGAAACTGTAACTGCTTGACGGCCTCATGATAAGCAGCAATAGCCTGCCCGATACCGGCGGCGCCTTGCATGAAATCCCTTGAAAACCGGGGCCGCTTGCCGACGCCGATGTTGAGCATGTCATAAAGCACCAGCACCTGCCCGTCGCAATCGATGCCGGCTCCGATGCCTATGACAGGAATAGAGAGCTGGGCACTGATGTCGCCGGCAAGCTTCGCAGGCACACACTCCAGAACCAGCAACCCCGCCCCCGCCTGCTCCAGCTTATGCGCATCGGCAAGAATTTTTTCCGCTTCAACGCGCTCCTTGCCTTGTACCTTATAACTGCCCAATTGATTGATGGATTGCGGCAGCAGTCCTAAATGTCCACAAACCGGAATGCCCTGATCGACCAGAAAAGCGACGCATTCGGTCCGCGCCCCTTCGAGTTTGACCATTTGCGCACCTCCGGCCTGCATCAAACGGGCGGCATTTTCGGCCGCCATAAGCGGCGTGGCATAGCTCATGAAAGGCAGGTCGGCAATAACAAATGCCCGGCGCCTGGCATTGCTGACGCAGCGGGTGTGATAAACCATGTCGTCCATCTTAACCGGCAGCGTTGTATCATGTCCCTGAATCACCATCCCCAGGGAATCACCCACAAGCATCACATCGATGCCGGCACTGTCGATCAGCAAGCTGAAACTGGCATCGTAAGCGGTCAGGCAACTAATCTTCTCGCCGCGCCGTTTCATCGCCGACAAGTCATTAATTGATAACGGTTTTACCGTAGATAGCGAAGGATACTGAGTCACTTCAGGCCAACCGTTCCAGGCCGTTCAAGGGGCAACTTCTAATCAAATCCGCTATGTGACCCTTGCCCGGCACCAACAATTCCGGCGCAATTTCATACAAGGGATACAGCACGAAAGCCCTTTCGGCAACCCCGACATGCGGCACCGTCAACTCAGGCAGGTCAATTTGTTGCTCACCATAGATCAACAGGTCCAGATCCAGCGTTCTGGCACCCCAGCGTTCGCCTTTGCGCACACGGCCGTGCTCATGTTCAATGTGCTGCAGACTTCTCAGTAAATCCATGGCCGGCAGGTTTGTAGCAATCGCCATAACTGCATTAATGTAATCCGGCTGATCCTGCGGCCCCATCGGCGGACTATGGTACAAGCTCGAAAAGGCAAGCTCTTCCACATCATTCAATCCGGCGATTGCCGCATGCGCCGAGTTAATCTGTTCGGCCGGGTTTTCAAGGTTGCTGCCTAAACCTATGTAAGCGACAACCTGATCTTTGTCTGAGTTTTTCATAGCTGAACTCATTTCAAGGTAAACGGTTCAAATACCTTTATCCTGAGTGGCGGCTTTTTTTCGATAAGTCCTTTTCCGCCTTACTCTGCCGTTTTGAGCACCGCGCGGAGGCCGGGTCATTTTCCTTTGCTCGGTTTCATCCGCCTCCTGGTAGCGCCCCCACCATGCCGCCAGCTCAGGATCGGCACCGCCCGTTTCCGCGCGCAACAACAGAAAATCATAGGCGGCTCTAAAACGGGGATGCGCCAACAAGCGGCTGGGCCTGGAACCGACACGCATATTGAATTTGGGCTGTAGCGTCCAGACTTCCCGCATCGACATAGTAATATGACGAGGCAAAGAAGTGCTACTGCTCTGCCTGGAAATCACTTCGGTGGCCGCTTCCTGATAGGCCATTGATTCAGCCATGCCTTTCGCTACTTTTTCCTTGGCTCGTATTGCCACCGGCTCCCATAAAAATGCGGCCAACAGGAAATAAGCCGTAACGGTTTTGCCTTCGGCTATTCTGTTATCGGAATTTTCCAGCGCTTTGATCAGGAACAACTTAGGAAAACCATCTTCCTCAACCGACAGGCTGCTCTCGGTGTCAGGAAACAATATCTGAAATAACCCATAATGCCGGAGCATTTCAAAAGTCTGCAAGGCGTATCCCGATAGAAACAGTTTCAAGGCTTCATCATAAAGCCGGGCAGCCGGTATGCCGTACAACAATTCGGCCAGATCATGAATGGCTTTCTCACAGTCGGGATCCAGATTAAAACCGAGCTTGACGGCAAAGCGCACCGCCCTCAGCATACGCACGGGGTCTTCACGGAAACGCGTTTCAGGGTCACCGATCAGCCTGAGAGTTCCGGTCTTATGATCGTCCATGCCTCCGGTATAATCAACTACCGAAAAATCCTTGATGTTGTAGTAAAGCGCATTAACTGTAAAATCCCGCCGCCAGACATCTTCTTCAATCGTACCGTAAACATTGTCCCGCAACAAACGCCCTTCCTTGTTGAGTACCTGCTTATCGCTCTGCGCCTCTCCTGCACCTCGAAAAGTCGCCACTTCGATAATTTCACGTCCGAAATGCACATGCGCAAGGCGAAACCGGCGACCGATGACACGGCAGTTACGAAAAACCTTTCTGATCTGTTCAGGATCAGCATCCGTGACCACGTCAAAATCCTTGGGCTCCCGGCCCAGCAATAAATCCCGCACGCAGCCGCCGACAAGATACGCCTGGAACCCTGACTTTTGTAATCGATACAAAACCTTCAATGCATTTTCGCTGATCTGGGAGCGCGAAATACTGTGCTCGGAACGCGCATATATTTTCACGGGTGGCGTAGCGTCAGGTTCAGCTTCATTGCTGGCTGGATTAATAATTTTTTTAAAGAAGTTTAAAATGGTCTTTATACCTTGTCTGTTTTTTAATTGTAATATCATATCATTTCATATGATTCTATCCCAATTGACAACTTTCTTTTCTTTTACATTCCCCTTTTTATTATAGTAAAATCACGTCTCTGATTTTTTAATAGCAATCCCAATCGGCTCAATATACTGTTTTTGACGGTTTATAAAGATCAGACAACCCTTTTTTTAACTACGTGCACAAACCCTTAACGTGCTTGACGGAATTGTTATGTTCAAAAAGATTATAAATGGCTTCATTGACCAACCTTTGCTAACCAGCCTTTTTGTAACAGATTTCTTAATTCTTCTGTTCCATAAACCGCCTTTTCTGTTCTCGTTGGCGATGCTGGGAGCGTTAATTGCCATGTGCATGTATTTTGGTCAAAAATTGGCCTTGTTCAAAGATTAATTGTCTCGTTCGCCTCAGAAGAAACAGCTAAAACCAGATAATGGCTCATCGCCAGTACCTGGTTTTTCGCGCCGTTTGGCGGTTATTATCTACGATCTCTTTCTGCTTCTCGCACTTTTGTTTTTCGCGACAGCACTGCTTCTTCCGTTGAATGCCGGAGAAGCATTCACCTCCCGTCAATTCTTTTACCCTGTTTATCTGCTCGTTATCAGCTTTATTTTTTATGGCTGGTTCTGGACTCACGGCGGACAAACCCTGGGCCTACGATCATGGAAGTTAAAAGTACTGACCTTCACCGGCGAACCCATCAGTTGGAAACAGGCATTATTGCGTTTTTTAGGCGCCATAATTTCCTGGGCTTTTTTGGGTCTGGGATTTTTGTGGATTCTTATCGATAAAAACAGCCGGGGCTGGCACGACTATTTATCGAAGACCGCCTTGTTTTTCGATTCGCAAGAGACACGGCGTTAATAAGGCCAATACCGCTCAAGAACGGACATGATGGCAATGTATTGTTCTATTCGATACCTTTATTACAAGCCAGAAAGCACCTGCCCAACAAAAAAATCAAATAATCCATCTGCCGTCCCGGGCAAGCCGTTTCCATGTCCGACATCAGTTTTCATCAAAATTCGGAACCCAACTTTCCCGCCATCTGCCAATCTTGTCAGCAACCTTGATTCAGAAAACAAAAAAGCTTTAACCTATCCGAATGCCATGCCCGTTTATGCCGGCTTGGGATATGGCGGACTAACCCTGACTTTTCCTTGAATGCGCCGCATAAAGCGTAATCAATGCAGCCATGAGCCCACTTTCTTAAAATTATGAACAATCCATTACTGCAGAACTCAGCATTACCGTTGTTTTCACAAATCAAACCTGAACATGTGGAACCGGCCATCGATCAGCTGCTGGCCGACGCCCGCACCATTGTCGAGCAACACCTTCAGGCGACCACCGAGTACACCTGGGAAAACCTGGTTGAACCGATTGAAGACGCTGAAGATCGCCTGAGCAAGGCCTGGTCTCCGGTCAGCCATATGAATTCGGTCGTCAACAGCGATGCCCTGCGCGAAGCGTATAACGCCTGCCTGCCCAAACTCAGCGAATATTCGACTGAAATGGGCCAAAACGAAAAACTGTTTAACGCCTATCAGGCCATTGCCGACAGCGAAGCGTATACTGCGCTGGATAGCGCACAACAAAAAATCATCCAGAACGCGCTAAGGGATTTCAGATTATCCGGGATTGATCTCGATGCCGGAAAGAAGCAACGCTATAAAGAAATCAGCCAGGAACTGTCACAGCTTGCCAGCAAGTACGAAGAAAACCTGATGGATGCGACCAATGCCTGGACCAAGCTGATCAGAGACGAAGATGACCTGGCCGGTCTGCCCGAATCCGCCCTGGCGGGAGCCCGGCAAACCGCTGAAAGCCATAACGAAGAGGGCTGGATGATCACGCTGCAGTTTCCTTCCTATATCGCAGTCATGACTTATGCCGACAACCGGGAATTGCGCCGTGAACATTATGAGGCTTTTGCCACGCGCGCTTCAGACCAGGGCCCGCATGCCGGTCTCTATGACAACAGCGAAATCATGGAAAAAACCCTGGCCTTGCGTCATGAAAAAGCCCTGTTGCTGGGCTTTAACAATTATGCCGAACTGTCTTTGGCCAAGAAAATGGCCGAAAAATCCGAAGACGTGGTCGGCTTCCTGGAAGACCTGGCCGACCGGTCCTGGCGCCAGGCGCGCAAGGATTTAGTGGAATTGCGCCAGTTTGCCAGGCAACACTACGGCATCGGCGACCTGCAACCCTGGGATATCAGCTATTACTCGGAAAAAATGCGCCAGCATTATTACCAGTTGTCCCAGGAAGAAGTGAAGGCCTACTTTCCCATCACTCGCGTTTTGCCCGGCCTGTTTGCCGTCGTTGAAAAGCTGTTCGGCCTGAGTATCAGCGAAATTACCGGCTTTGACAGCTGGCATCCCGATGTCCGTTTCTTCGAGATCCACGACCAGCACGGCCAATTGCGCGGCCAGTTTTATACCGATCTTTATGCGCGTCCGAAAAAACGTGGCGGCGCCTGGATGGATGACTGCGTGAGCCGCAAGAAAACCGGCGATCGCATTCAGACGCCGGTCGCCTATTTGACCTGCAACTTCACCCCGCCCGCCGGCAATGATCCTGCGTTATTGACGCACGACGAAGTCACGACCCTGTTCCATGAATTCGGCCATGGTCTGCACCACATGCTCACGCAGATCGATCATTTAGGCGTATCGGGCATCAACGGCGTCGAATGGGACGCGGTCGAACTGCCCAGCCAGTTCATGGAAAACTGGTGCTGGGAAAAAGAAGCCCTGGACCTGATTTCCGGCCATTATCAGACCGGCGAGCCGCTGCCTGAAGAACTGTTCAATAAAATGCTGGCCGCCAGAAACTTCCAGTCCGGCATGATGATGGTCAGACAGCTCGAATTCAGCCTGTTCGATTTCAGAATCCACCGGGATTACGACCCTAAAAAAGGCGGCCGCATTTACCAGACACTGGAACAGGTCAGAGATATGGTCGCCGTTATCAAGCCGCCCAGATTCAACCGTTTTGCGCATGGCTTCTCGCATATTTTCGCCGGCGGTTATGCAGCCGGTTACTACAGCTATAAATGGGCGGAAGTGCTGTCCAGCGACGCTTTCTCCCTATTCGAGGAAAAAGGCATTTTTGATCAGGAAACCGGCCACTCGTTCCTGACCAATGTTCTCGAAAAAGGCGGTAGTGAAAATGCCATGGACCTGTTCGTGCGCTTCCGCGGCCGCAAACCGGCCATCGATGCGTTACTGCGGCACAACGGCATAGCGGCATGAAGTACAGAGACCTGCGCGACTTTATCAGGCAACTGGAAAAACAGGGTGAGCTGAAGCGAATCACGATGCCTGTCGATCCCTATCTGGAAATGACCGAGATCTGCGATCGCACCCTGAAGCAGGGCGGTCCGGCGCTGTTGTTCGAATACCCGACAGGCTCCAATATTCCGGTTCTGGCCAACCTGTTCGGCACGCCGCGCCGCGTCGCCATGGGCATGGGCGCCGAATCGGTCGCGGAACTGCGCGGCATCGGCGAACTGCTGGCTTATTTAAAGGAGCCGGAGCCGCCTAAGGGCATGAAAGACGCCATGGAAAAGATTCCGGTTTTCAAGCAGGTGCTGAATATGGCGCCCAAGCTGATCAAGGAGCCGCCCTGCCAGGAACTGGTGCGCGAAGGCGACGCAATCGATCTGGGCGACTATCCGATTCAGACCTGCTGGCCTGATGATGCCGGCCCCTTGATCACCTGGCCGCTGGTCATCACCAAAGGTCCGAATAAAGACCGGCAGAACCTGGGCATTTACCGCCAGCAGGTCATCGGCAAAAACAAGGTCATCATGCGCTGGCTGGCGCATCGCGGCGGCGCCCTGGATTTCAGGGAGTGGCAACAGGCCCATCCCGGCCAGCCTTTCCCAGTTGCCGTAGCCCTGGGCGCGGACCCGGCTACGATACTGGCCGCCGTCACGCCGATTCCCGACACCCTGTCCGAATACGCATTCGCGGGCCTGTTGCGGGGCAGCAAGACGGAAGTGGCCAAGTGCCTGACCAGTGACTTGCAAGTTCCGGCCAGCGCCGAGATCGTTCTGGAGGGCTTTATCTATCCCGGAGAGACGGCGCCTGAAGGTCCGTTCGGCGATCACACCGGCTATTACAACGAGGTCGATGAGTTTCCAGTCTTCACGATTGAACGCATCACCCAGCGTCAGGCGCCTATCTATCACAGCACCTATACGGGCCGGCCGCCTGATGAACCCGCCATCCTGGGCGTGGCGCTGAATGAAGTCTTCGTGCCGATATTGCAAAAACAGTTCCCGGAAATTGTTGACTTTTACCTGCCGCCGGAGGGCTGTTCCTACCGCATGGCCGTCATCAGCATGAAAAAACAATATGCCGGCCATGCCAAACGCGTCATGCTCGGCACCTGGTCGTTCCTACGCCAGTTCATGTACACCAAATTCGTCATCGTCGTCGACGACGATGTCGACGTGCGCAATTGGCAGGATGTGATCTGGGCCATAACTACGCGCATGGACCCGGCTCGCGATCTGACGATACTGGAGAACACGCCCATCGATTACCTTGACTTCGCCTCGCCGGTATCAGGACTGGGTTCCAAAGTCGGTTTTGACGCGACCAACAAATGGCCAGGGGAAACCACCAGGGAATGGGGGCGTCCCATTGCAATGTCCCAGAATGTCATTAAAAAAGTGGACGAGATCTGGGACTCTCTATTTTAAATAGCCCAACCATTCCTGAACATCGGGTTCAAGCGGTTTTTATTTTTCATCTGCACCGCTGCCGCAGCGGTGCAGACTACGGACAATCTTTTTAAACACTCACAAAATTGTCAGGCAGCGCATTTTATGATAATAAGATAGCGTCTCTGTGAGAGTTTGTCTCTGCTATCGTTTAGCCAATAGTCCTGAGTTCAAGGACTGCATCTAGTCTAGCCCTGTTGTTTATTCGTACCATTTTTAAAGTTTAAATGGACAGCTCTGTGGGTAGAGCTTGGGAAGGAAAAACTGAATAATTTGTGGAGAACGACATGAATGAGAAGTCTCCCGCTCGTGGAGTGAAAGATAAAAACGCCAGCGAAGCCCGTATACCTGGTCTGGATGCCTTGCGAGGCATGGCCGCGGTTGGTGTGGCAATCTTCCACTTCCATTATTTCTTCGATGCTGGCCCCAACTTCCTGATACTCCAGCCCATTTATAATGGCGCTCATTTTTTTGTCGAGCTGTTTTTTGTGTTATCGGGGTTCCTGCTGGTTCAGGTTTATACTCATATTCGCAGCTACCGGGAACTGGCGGTACGCCGCATTGCCAGATTATTTCCCTTGCAGTGGTTGAGCCTGCTGCTGGTAATGATCGGGCAGTACTGCTATGCCCAGGTCCATGGCAAGCCGTTTATTTATGAGATCAACGACAGCTACCACTTCGTGCTTAATCTTCTGCTCCTGCAGCAGGTAGGCCTGCAAGAGGGCTTTTCGTTCAACGGCCCTTCATGGTCCATTTCCGCGGAATGGGCGATTAATCTGGTCTTCTTTGCCCTGCTGCTGCGGCCCAGGCTGCTCGTGCCGGCTTCCATTGTATTAGCCCTTCTCAGCGTCATACTGTTATCGGCTGGCGCGGGCGACATCGCTCGGCTGACGATCTTGTTCGGATTCCTGGATACAGGATTGCTGCGTGTCGGCTTCGGCTTTTTTGTCGGGGTACTCGCCGCGAAGCTCGTTACCCGGTTCTGTACACCCGGACGAATGAGTTTAAGCTGGGACGGCATTACCTTGATTTGCCTCACCGTTTTCATAGGGTTTCTCGGATCAATCGAGATCAACCACAATCTATACGCGCAAATTCCTGTGGTCGGTGTGCTGATGCCTTTGCTTGTTATAGCGTGTTCCAAGGGGCGGCTTTTCTCGACAGTGCTTTCAACGAGGCCTCTGACCTGGCTGGGCGATATTTCCTACGCCGTCTACTTATTGCATTTTCCGATTCAGATACTGATCTTCGGATTTCGCAAATCGCTGCCGGTTCCCCTCAATTCAGGGGAAGCCATACTGGCCTATGTGTTGCTGCTACTGGCCGTATCGCATCTGGTATTTACCTATTTTGAACGTCCGTCGCAAAAATTCATTCGTGCCCGATTAAGAGCTCGCACGCCGGCCGTTCCAATATCGGAGCCTTATAAAACCATACCGAACGATGAGGTGGATGCCGTCGTTTCCGGAGCGGCCGAACGATGAAAACATTCCGTATCTGTGCCGCTCCTGTTCCTAGAACGTGGTTAATGATCGCCGTCCTCGCCTGCTGGCCGTTTTATGTGCAAGGCGCTGATGTCGTCGATCTTTTCATTCTTGCCGGTCAAAGCAACATGCAGGGTTACATGGGCGATGCCTCGAAGTTTCCACCGGGTTCATCGATCACCGATCTTTCCATCCCGTTTTATTATGTCGAACCGGCCATGGACGGGCATGATCTGGCGCCAAAACCGAGCGCAGTTTCCGAACCCCGGCCCATATCCGCAACAGCTAAATCAATTGCAAAAGCCAGACAACTATGGAGCGATTTCCGACGCGGCTCGGCCCGATTGTTAGAGTGGCCGCCCGCACCAGTGCCGCGGTTGCAATGGACTTATCTCGGGCCGCAGTGGGGACGATTTCCCGGCGGCCATTTCGGACCGGAAGTCAGTTTTGCCAGAAAGCTTTTGGAGGATGGACTTCATCCCGCCATATTCAAATATTCCAAAGAATCGACCAGCCTGGCCGACGATTGGAAAGGACCGGGAGAAGGAGGGTTGTACGATGATTTCCTGAAAACCCTGCGCAGAGCAATAAGCGACCTGAATCACGCCGGCTACTCGGTCAAGATTCGAGGTCTGGTTTGGATTCAAGGGGAAAATGATGCCTTAACGGAAGAAGCGGCTGACCGGTACTTCAACCGGCTACAGGCCATTATCCGCGATTTGCGCCAGGAAATATTGACGAACCGCACGCCTGTCATTCTAGGCGCTGACGAGATGCATCCGCATATGGCGCTGCGTCCGCAAGTGAAAGCCGCCCAGGAAGCCATGACCAAGGCCGAACCATGCGTCATTCGATCTTCCATGCAAGGACTGGAAAAAGCCGATTTCACGCATTTGACGCCCGAAAGTCTTGTTGACCATGGATTCCGGCTTTATCGCAGCTATCGGCGGATAGCCGCGGACTGTTCTTCTTCTCCGAGGTGAATGGGCAAACCCCAAGTTGACCAGGTTGCAATCCTTTTTATTTAGGAGACAGTGTCAATCCGACTGACGATTTCGCTGGAAGCCAGTTCCAGGCCGAATTTGTAACATTCGCTGGCTTTATCTGTCTCCCCGCGGGCAAACAGCAAATCGCCCAGCAGTTGGTAAGCCCGGACAGTCGGTTCGATGGTAATACTGTAACCGAGATACTTCTCGGCTTTTTCGGTATCGTCACATCTGAGACTCAATTTACCTAGAGTCAATTGTAAAATCGCGTCACCCGCATGCGTCGTGAGCCATTGCTCCGCCGTTTCAAGCTGTTTGAATGCATCAGAAGACTGTATGTCGCCAAACAAGACCAGCAGGGTTTGATCCCAGCTTGTCGACAGGATTTTAACCAGTTCATCCTCAACCTGAGCACCGGCGCCAGCTTCAATCATGGCGGCAAAATAGATCGCCGGTATGCCGTGCATGCTTTTGACATGATCGGGAATTTCCGACCAAAGCGACTCAATTTCCTTGATATCGCCAGTTTCGGCCGCCTTTTTTAACAATTCACTGTAAGCCTCGGTCTCGAGCAATTTTATCTCGGCCTCCATCAGCACTTTATTATTATTCAACGACGGGATCAGTTTTCGAATACCTTCCCAATCACCTATGTGCTGATAAGTCTGATGCAATAATTTCAGCACACTGGCATGCGTCGGATCTATGGAGTGTAGGCGGGTCAGGGTTTCCAGTGCTTGTTCAAACTGATTCCCCGACAAGTGCAGTTCCGCCTGGGTCAAGCCGATCGCGACATCGGAACCGGGGGCCTGATCCGCGGCCTTTCTTAAATATTCGTCTCTTTTATCATAGGCGCCACGCGATTGCGCGGCTTTTGCCGCGGTCAAGTAATGCAGCAACGGGGCACCGCTATTCGAGGCATGTTTGATTAATACTTTTTCAGCCTTTTCCCAATTACCTTCGGCCGAATCTACCAGGCCTGCAATCAAGGCTTCTTGGGAACGGTTGAATTTAATGCTTTTTGTACGCGCTTTGACTTGCCCCGGCAGCCTGAGCAGCCAGCCCAGAAACCTAAAGACCAAATAGAGTATGAAAAAGCCAACGATCAGGCTGACTAAAAAAACAACCAAGGTGGTCTCCATGGACCACTGACCAATGCCGATCAACACATAACCGGGATTTTCAAAGCCCCCCAGCCATTGATTGACCAATAAAGCGGCGGCAATCGTAATTAACAGAGCCCCCAAAAAGAAAAGTATATTTTTCTTCATTACAGACTCTCTATTATTGCGCGACAGGTGCGGGAGCCGGTGCTACTGCCGGTTCTGGCTCCTGCGGGGAAACGGGTTCTGGTGTGGCCGCCGGTTTCTGGGCCGATGGCGCTGGCGCTACTGCCGACTCAGGTCCATGCGCGGGAGCCGGCTCCGGTACCGTTTCAGAAGGCGGCATCGCCTTGTCTGTTTCCAGCCTGAGTTTGACAATATCCCTGAGCATTTTCAGTGATTGACTGATATCAGGAAATTGGCTTTGGATCCGAATTCCCTTCAGTCTGTCCAACTCGGCAATAAAACTTTTTGCTTCCGGATTCTGCATAAAATGTTGCTCCGTCCATTTTTTTGTATCCGCCAGACTGGCCTGATAAAGCGGTTCATTGTGCTGAACCAGCGCAACTTTAACCATTTCCAGCTTTAGCTTTAACTGCTCTTTGATGAACTGTGCTTCTTCCTGGGTCAATATCGCCTTGATCGGCTGTTCGGTATGCCGAATCGTGACAATCTCTTCCAATCCGCTCAGCGCGGAATCGAGCAAATCTTTTTCTTCCTGGCTTTCTTCAGCCGGTTTTTCGGGCTTTTGGGGAGGTGTCGGCGTTTTGCCGGCATGCGGTAAATACAAGGTCAACTTGTCTATCTGGTCAATCTGGGATTGAATTGATGAGTAAATGCCAACAATATCGGGAACCTCGATTCTATTAAGCGCTGCAAGATCCCTGGCGACCTGCTCACGTACCTTAAACACCGCCGCATCACCGCTTTCCCGCAAGCGCTGGTCGGCCGCTTCCAGGGCCTCGCGTGTGGTATTTACATCGCCCACCAAATGCAAACGCTCGGTGGCCGTGCTCAGTAAATATTCGGCGTCGGCAATCAACCAGTCGCCGCGCGTCTTGCCGAGTTGCCGCTGTACCTGCTGAATGGCACTATTGAGCTCTTTGCGGGTACTGTCGAGTTTTTCGTTGTGCAGACGGGAAAAATCCTCAAGCGTTTTCGTATAGTGAGCATCCTTGCCGGCAATACTGGCTTCCAGGGTTGCCAGTTGCGACTGTACTGCGGATAATTGCGACTGATACCCGCTGATCTGTTTCGACAGTTCAATCAGATGCATGTCTCCCTTGTTTACTTCCCCGCCTAGACTGGTCTGTTCCTCACGCAATTGCGTAAAAAGAATGAATCCGGCGCCTGCCACCCCGAAAATGATGAGCAAAATAATGATACCAAACCAGAATCCGCTACGAGACCGGTGAACTTTAGTATTCTCGCTCACGTTCTGTTCCTGTTTTTTACTCAATTCGGCCACACTATTCCCCATTACATACTATTGTTACTGTCTCTAGAATTTCTGTGTCAGCAGGATTTTCCGTCACAGCAATCCGTTTAAACCCCATCTCCGCAGCTAATTGCCTGATTCTATCGCTCACCACTACCAAGGGGATCGGCGATAACAGCTGATGATTTTCTTCGCCCAGCATGATCAATAAATTCCGCAATGCTTCACCGCTGGTGACGGTGATAACATCCAGACGGCGCTGGACAAGTAATTGGACTACCTGTGACCTATCAATACTGGGAATCGTTCTTTTGTAAACTTCCAGGTACTGAACCTCTGCGCCTCTGCCACGCAGGGTATTGGCCAGTTCTTCCCGTCCGCCTTCTCCCCGCACGATCAAACAGGCCTGTCCCTTGACCTGTTGCATTTGCGGCATGGCCAATAATGCTTCACTGGTATAGCCTTGTTCAGGCACCGCATCGACAGCCATTCCGGCCGCTTCCAATGCCCGTGCGGTTGCCTGCCCCACAGCGGCAAAACGCACGGTCTTTAATTGATCTATTTTGCCATTATTCGCTTTCAGTGCAAAATTTACTGCATTTGGGCTAATAAAAACAACCCATTGGAACTTGCCGATGTTTTTTAACGTATTCCTGACTTCGCCGATATCGTCGCGCGCGACGATATCGAGCACCGGAAAACGAATGGCCTCGCCGCCGTGCTCTTGAATTAAACGGCTTAAATTTTCCGCCTGATGGGCCGGCCGCGTGACTAAAATCCGTGCGCCGTTTAATTGTTTGATCAATGGAACAACGCTTGCAGAATTTTATCCGCGCCACAGGCCAATAAATCTTCCGCGATCGAGCATCCGATAACTTCGGCCTGATCCGGAGTACCTGATTGCGCGGTGCGGTAAATCACCGTGCCGTCGGGGCTGCCGACCAATCCGCGCATGACCAGCAGATTGCCTTGCAACTGCGCAAAACCGGCGATCGGTACCTGGCAGCCGCCATTCAAACGCGCATTCATCGCTCTTTCGGCACTGACGCAAATTTCGGTATCGTGATCATGCAGGGCTCTCAACATCGCGTTGACTTCGCTATCATCGGCGCGGCATTCTATACCGATAGCGCCTTGCCCTATGGCCGGCAGACTGATGTCGGGGTCGAGGCATTCCGCGATACGGTCAGCCATGCCCAGCCGTTTCAGCCCCGCCGATGCCAGGATAATGGCATCAAATTCACCGGCATCGAGTTTCGCCAGCCGAGTATTGACATTGCCTCTCAGCGATATTATTTCCGCCTCGGGGTAGCGCTCTTTTACCTGACACTGCCTGCGCAGGCTGGACGTGCCGATTCTGGCATTAGCCGGCAAATCCAGCAATGACGCATAGCGGTTCGACACGAAGGCATCGGTCGGGTCTTCCCGCGTTAAAATAGCCGCCAGATGCAACCCTTCCGGAAACTCCACCGGCACATCCTTCATCGAATGCACGGCAATATCGGCTGTTCCCTCCAGCATGCCCTGCTCCAGTTCCTTGACGAACAAACCCTTGCCGCCGACTTTGGCCAGAGGCGCATCCAGGAATTTATCACCGCGCGTGGTCAGTTTTACCAGTTCGGTTTTCAGGCCAGGAAAAGCCTGCTCCAAACGTTTTGCAACATGTTCTGCCTGCCACACCGCCAAAGGACTCTTGCGCGTGGCTATACGAATAATTTTTTCAGCCAAAATAAACCCTTCATTTTGAATATAAATCGCACATTGTACTCCCATTAACGCAATGGCGTCTTATTGGCCTTAAATTCTTTAAAACAGCCTCGCACTTTCGCGGCCAACCGGCGGCTGACTATCAGTTTCTCGTCAATGCCCAGGCATTGAATCGACAACCGCCCATCCAATTGTCTCTGCAGGACCTCAATATGGCGCAGGGAAACCAGCGTATTGCGATGTATCCGGATAAATAGCCCAGCGAATTCGTCTTCCAGCGCTTTTAACGGCTCATCCAGCAAATAGGCTTTTTCTGGCGTTTTGACGATGACATATTTTTGGTCGGCCTGAAAAAACACAACATCTTTAATCGGAACCAGATGCAAGCCCGCCTGCACCTGTACGCAAAGATGAGAACGCGCCGAGTTCTCGGGCAGCCATTGCTTTAGATCGTCCCATTTTGCACGATTGAACACCTGCGCTTTCTGCAGGGCGTTAAGCAGGCGCTCCTTGCGAATCGGTTTCAATAAATAGTCGATCGCATTCGCGTCAAAAGCCTGCAGCGCATGTTCATCATAGGCGGTGGTAAAAATAATGGCCGGCGGAGATTTTATTTTCGCCACCTCCCGCGCGACGCTCAATCCGTCCATATCCGGCATTCTGACATCCAGCAGCAGAATATCGGCCCCGGTCTCCTGCCATTTCTGTAATGCCACGCGACCGTTTTCGGCCTCCGCAACGATCCGGACATCCTCAGTGGTTATTTCGTTGATCAGGCTTTTCAAACGCAGCCTAGCCAGCTTCTCATCATCGGCGATTAAAATTTTCATGATTTGATTTGATAAGGAATCATTATATCCACGTAATAGCTTCCTTCTTTCCTATAGCGTTTGACATGGCCGTTGCCCGCAAAACACCCCGCTATTCTGGCCGCCAGGTTATCCATTGCCACCTGATTGCCCTTACGCTGCCGGTGAGCGCCGTCAGGCGGCAGCGTATTTCTCACCGACAGCACAATCCCGCCGAGGCCCCGTGCGCCCCTGATGACAATTTCGCCGCCCTTCGGATCGGGTTCCACACCGTGATAGACCGCATTCTCAACCACCGGCTGCAAGCTCAGCGGCGGCAGCAGCGCATCCCGGGGCAGGTCGTCAATATCCCAGCTGACTTTTAAACGCTCATCCAGGCGATGGAACTCGATCGCCAGATACAGGCTCACCAGCTTGATTTCCTCGTCCATGCTGATCAAACGGGCCTGATCGACCCGCATGCTGGCACGGATCAGTTCCGCCAGGTCCTCTATCAACTCTTCAGCCAATCCGGGCTGAATCCGGGTCAAACTGGCAATGGTATTTAAACTGTTAAACAGAAAATGCGGCCTCATCCTTGCCTGCAGCGCATCCAGGCTGGCGGCGGCCTGCGCTTCAACCTGACGTTGCCATTGATGCAGGACGAACAGATAGCGCAACACAGCCAATGAGACCAGGCTGCTGATACCTACCGTACGCCAGTAAAATTCGGTTTTGTGCGCCGGACTTACCAATGGCAATAAAAGATTCGCCTTCGGCAGCGCATCAACCACCAGCCAACAAACCAGAACGCTGATCAATTGGATGATGCTAAACGCCGCCAGCCCGGCAAAAAAGTCGCTGCCGCGCGCCAGTCTTTTCCCCAGCCAGCACAAGGCGGCCGCGCTCATCAGGGCGATCCACAGCGCGAGCAAAGACCTGATCCCGAATTCGGACAAAAAACCCAACGCCGAGGTATCTGCCGCCAGCGTCAGTAAAAACGCCAGCAATTCGGCCAGAAAGAATACGACCAACAGCATCCTGACCGAGCAAAAATCCGGTAAAAAATTCATCTCTACTTTTAAATTCATCAACAACAGTTTAGTTGTATAATCTGGCATTTTCAGTTAACCGCATTAAAAAAACGCCATGACTACAGTTAATTCCGACAAACTTTCCAGTGCTCGTTTCGCCGAAGCGACCGATGCCTTTGTTGAGGTGTTTACCGCTTCGGTGGACTTTGACCGGCGCATGGCGGAGCAGGATATACAAGGCTCCATCGCGCACGCCACCATGCTCTGCAAGATCGGCATTCTGACCGAGCAGGAACGCGACGACATCATCGGCGGCCTGACCCGGATCGGGGAGGAAATCAGGGAAGGCAAGTTTGCCTGGTCGATCAAGCAGGAAGACGTGCACATGAACATCGAGGCGAGGCTGACCGACCTGATCGGCATCGCCGGCAAGAAATTGCATACGGGCCGCTCCCGCAACGACCAGGTTGCGACCGATATCCGCCTTTACCTGCGCAGTGAGATCAGCAACATCAGCGCACAGCTTACGCGCCTGCAAACCGCCATTCTCGATCTGGCCGAACAAGAAGCCGATACCATCATGCCCGGCTTCACGCATCTGCAGGTCGCCCAGCCGGTCACTTTCGGCCACCACCTGATGGCCTGGTTCGAAATGCTCAGCCGCGACAATGAAAGACTGCGGGACTGCGGCAAGCGTCTCAACATCATGCCCCTGGGCGCCGCGGCGCTGGCCGGCACCAGTTACCCGATCGATCGTCAGATGACGTCCGACCTGCTCGGCTTCAACCGCCCGTCGGCCAACTCGCTCGATTCGGTCAGCGACCGCGATTTCGCGATCGAATTCACCGCGGCCGGCAGCCTGATCATGATGCACCTGTCGCGTTTTTCCGAGGAATTGGTCCTATGGTCCAGCGCCCAATTCGACTTCATCGACATTCCCGATGCCTTCTGCACCGGCTCGTCGATTATGCCGCAGAAGAAAAACCCCGACGTGCCCGAACTGGTGCGCGGCAAATCCGGGCGCGTCGCCGGCCATTTGATGTCGCTGCTGATGCTGATGAAAAGCCAGCCGCTGGCCTACAACAAGGATAACCAGGAAGACAAGGAACCGCTGTTCGACACGGCCGACACCCTGATCAACTGCCTGCGCGCTTTTGCCGACATGGTGCCGCATCTCGTTGCCAAAAGGCAGAATATGTACAATTCAGCCAAGCGCGGCTTCGCCACGGCCACCGACCTGGCCGATTATCTGGTGCGCAAGGGCATGGCTTTCCGCGATGCGCATGAAGTGGTAGGACAGGCCGTGCGCCTGGGCCTTGACAGCAACCGTGATCTATCGGAGCTCTCGCTGGCGGAGTTGCAGCAGTTTTCAGCCATGATCACGGCCGATGTATTCGAGGTGTTGACGCTGGAAGGCTCGGTCGCGGCCCGCAAACATATCGGCGGCACGGCGCCTGAAACCGTAAGGCAGGCCATCCAGGCCGCGCGCCAAAGCATGCCGGCCGCCTGATAGCGCCCAGTTTCAAGACGCAAGGCCCGCTCGCGCTTTGCGCCTTGACTCACCGGTGTTAATACCGGACTGATAATCAGTGTTCATTCACGCTTTGTTCTATACTTGACGGGTATCAATACTGAATATCATCACTGTGACAGAACACTATCAATTGCCGCCTATCCGCCTGGGCTCGCCCGGCGAAGACATTTCGGTCAGGGATCTTCAGGCGATCAAACAGCGCTTTAAAAAACTGCACCAGTATCGGAGACAGTGCGTCCAGAATTTCCTGCAGCCCCGGCAACGCCTGTTTTTGGATCTGTTACCGCTGATTTTTCATCATAACTACCCGTTGCTACCGGGTTTTATTTCCTCGGAAACGCCAGCCGGCATACCTGACTACAGCCCTTCCAGCCAGACCATAAAAGCGGCCAAACAGTTCTCAAAAAATTTCAAAAGCATGCGCCGCATGCTTCACAGCTATCCTATCGAAGGCTTGTTTCTAATGGGCAGCGCCGGCAGCATAGCCTTTTCCAAAACCAGCGACATGGATATCTGGCTTTGCCATCAGGCCGGGTTATTGGCTTATGAACTTGATGAACTGCAAAAAAAGGCCGCCGCCGTGGAAACATGGGCGGCATCATTAGGGCTGGAAGTGCATTTCTTCCTGATCGACAGCCAACAGTTCCGGCTTGGCCATGACACGCCGCTGTCCACGGAAAGCAGCGGCAAAACCCAGCATTACCTGCTGCTGGAAGAGTTTTATCGAACCGCTATTTATATTGCCGGCAAAAGCCTGGCCTGGTGGCTGGTCCCGCCCCATGAAGAGAACAATTACACCCAATATGTCAAGCACCTGAAAGAGGGCCGCTTCATTTATGACCATGACTTTATTGATTTGGGAGGCCTGGAAGCCGTGCCCGCCGAAGAGTTCATCAGCGCAACCCTCTGGCACATCTACAAGTCCATTCATGCCCCGCACAAATCGCTGCTGAAGCTGTTATTAATGGAGTGCTATGCCAGCGAATATCCCCAGCCGGAGTGGCTTTGTCAGACGATAAAAAAAATCATCTATCAAGGAAATTTTGTCACCGCCGACCTGGACCCCTATTTGCTCATCTACCGCAAGGTTGAAGCTTATCTGCAACAGGCCGGCAGCACCGGCCGGTTAGCTCTGGCGCGTCAATGCTTTTACCTGAAAATCATGGGCTTGTCCGATAATACCCTGGATGCTCAAAGCCGGGCTTTCAAGGAACACTATATACAGGATATTGCCATTGCCTGGCACTGGCCAACTTCGACGATCGCCGATCTTAAACAGCAGAAATACTGGGATATCCGGAAAGCGACGCAGGAACATGCCATTATTCTCCGGCAATTGACCCATTGTTTCCGCATGATCATGGGTTTTGCCAGAGAGCATGTTAAGCAAAACTATGAGGTCGGTAATGATCTGAAGCTGATCGGCAGAAAGCTTTACTCATTTCTCAGAAAAAAGACCGGCAAGATTGAAATTATCACAACCCGCACCGCCATTCATGCCAAGGAACAGGAATTATCCATTGTCGAAACGCCAGGTTTCGGATGGTCTTTGTTTCTGAAAAAAGTTCAGATAAGCGAGGCAGCGGATTTTGATCCGCTGATCTCCTGCCGCGGCTTGCTTGAAGTCTGCTGCTGGCTGGTCGTCAATCGACTTTACCATAAACAGCTACAGCTCCATTTCAGCTCGACATCGCTGCAGTTCCCACGAGGCGAATTACATGCCATCCTGAGCCATTTGGACCAGTTTTTAACACCCCACTTTAACCGCGAGAACTCGCTGGATACCTACCGGCATTTAAAAACCCTGCTTAACTCGCTGATTGTTCTGAATTTGGGCCTGTCAATGCCCGACAACCGGGAAGCAGGCCTGCATCTGATGAGCGATCGCTCCGACCCTTTAAGTTACGGCCATGACCGACAATGTTTCGTGCAAACGCTGGACAGTGTCTCAATCTCGAACTGGAATGAAATCACGACCTGCCGGTATGAAGGCATGGAAGGCCTGCTTGATTGTCTGACGCGGATTATCAACAAACACAGAAAACCCTTGTCGCCGGATGATTTAACGCTGATCTGCCATACGCCGATTCGCGCCCACAGCATCATGCAGCGCATTAAGAGCGTTTTCAATACGTTGATAACGCTGTTTCCCGGACAAGACAATTCGACACGCTACCTATTATCCGGCGGCGCGACATTTTATGTCTTTCAATGCAGCAATAATTTTTTAGGTTATCGAAGTTTGGCTACAAAGGACCTGCTTCTTAAAGAGCTGGCTCGCCCTCAGGCGCAATTCGGCCATCTCGTTTTTGATCAGGGCATCCTTGAAGACACGCCCATTCCGCTGATCTATACGTTAAATAAGGCGCGGACCATTCAACTGTTTTACGCGCACAGCCTGACGCAGATCATGGTTTATATCATCGATGAAAAAGGGGCCTTGTACAGGCAAACGCACAACCGCTCAGACCTCAATCAATTGCTGAATCAATATGCCGCTTTTCTGGAAGCGGTGCTTAATCACAATGCGTTAAAGCCCCTGCTATCCATTGAGTATTACGAAATCCAGAAAAATTCCGCCGGGGTTTTGTCATGCAGTCCATTGCAGCTGAAAGCGCCCTCGGCCGGCAAGCAGCTGACCGTGCGCATCAGCGGCGAAATTGCCGATAATGGTTTGGCTTACACGATTTATTGCAACAAACAGGCATTCTCATCACGAACATACGGCAACCAGCTTTTTCAGGCAGTCCATGAACATATCCTGCAGTTCCGGCGCGACCAGCTGGATTATCCGGTTTATATTACCGATATAGACCTGCCGCTTTCCGCATTTCATCTCGTCAGTCCGGATCAGTTGCAAACCATCCATTACCTGAATTACAAACAAAGCATGGAGGCCAAATTAAATGCCCGCGCCACTTTGCCATGACCGAATTTTCATAGAATAGACTAATCGCCCTGGCTTTTGGTATAGTCGTAAAAAACCACGGAGATTCGGTGTATCCGTTTCAATTGAGCCTTTCAAACTATCTGGAGAAATTCTATGCCAATTAAAATTGCAATTAATGGTTATGGCCGTATTGGCCGCAATATCGTGCGCGCCTTATACGAGTCCGGCCGCAACGATGAATTTCAAATTGTTGCAATCAATGATTTGGGTAATAGTGAAACCAATGCCCACCTGACTCAATACGACTCCGTGCATGGAAAATTTCCCTTTGAAGTCAGCGTCGATGGCGACGACATGATTATCAACGGCGACAAAATCAAAGTTTTCTCGGAAAGAGACCCCTCCAAATTGCCATGGGCGGACCTGGACATTGATGTCGTGCACGAATGCACCGGCTTGTTCACCAGCAAGGCAAAAGCATCGGCCCATATTAATGCCGGCGCCAAAAAAGTGATTATTTCAGCACCGGGCGGCAATGACGTGGATGCCACCATCGTGTATGGCGTCAACCATAACGTGCTGAAAGCATCGGACACGGTTATTTCCAATGCCTCATGCACAACCAACTGCCTGGCGCCATTGGTCAAGCCGCTCAATGATGCCCTGGGCATTGTCAGCGGCTTGATGACCACGATCCACTCCTATACCAATGACCAGGTTCTGACCGACGTTTATCACAGCGACCTGCGCCGCGCCCGCTCGGCCACGCAATCGATGATTCCCACCAAAACCGGCGCTGCCGCGGCTGTAGGACTGGTTCTGCCTGAACTGGCCGGCAGACTGGACGGTTTCGCCATGCGTGTGCCGACCATTAACGTGTCCGTGGTTGATTTAACCTTCCAGGCCTCCAAAAACACCAGCAAGGAAGAAATCGACGATATCCTGAAAACCGCCGCGGACGGTCCCTTGAAAGGCATTCTGGAAATCAACACGAAACCACTGGTCTCGATCGATTTCAACCACAATCCGGCCTCTTCGATTTATGAAGCGCCATCGACTAAAGTCATGAACGGTAATTTCGTCAAAGTCCTGTCCTGGTATGACAACGAATGGGGCTTCTCAAACCGCATGCTGGACACTTCTATTGCCTTGATCAATGCCGAATAACCACATGTTAAGAAGAACCAAAATACTGGCGACACTGGGACCTGCGACCGATAAGCCCGGCGTACTTGAAGGCCTGTTTCACGCAGGCGTCGATGTGGTGCGCATGAATTTCTCGCACGGCTCGGCTCAAGATCATATCGACAGAGCCCATGCCGTACGGGAACTGAGCCGGAAAACAGGAAGACTTGTGGGCATTCTGGCGGACCTTCAGGGGCCGAAGATTCGCATTGCCCGCTTTAAAAACGGCAGCGTGTTCCTGAACGAAGGTCAGGATTTCGCGCTGGACATCAATCTTGATGAGAACGCGGGCGATCATTCGCAGGTCGGCATTACTTACGAACCGCTGGCCCTGGAAGTCAAACCCGGCAGCCGTCTGCTGCTGGATGACGGACGCATTGTGCTGGATGTGATCAATGTCGAAAACATGCGCGTTAATTGCACCGTGATCGTAGGCGGCGTGCTGTCCAACAATAAAGGCATCAACCTGCTGGGCGGCGGACTTTCCGCGGCAGCCTTGACGGACAAAGACAAGGAAGACATCAAAACCATTGCCGAAATGGGCGCCGACTATGTCGCCATCTCGTTTCCGCGCTCGGCTGATGACTTGTATGAAGCCCGCCGCTTGTTGCGCGAAGCCGGTTGTGAAGCCGGCATCGTGGCCAAGGTCGAACGCGCCGAAGCCCTGGAGGTTATAGACGCGATTATTCTGGCCGCTGATGCGGTCATGGTGGCCCGGGGCGACCTTGGCGTTGAAATAGGCGATGCCAATCTGCCCGCCGTGCAAAAACATATGATCAAACGCACACGGGAACTGAATCGCGTCGCGATTACAGCCACGCAGATGATGGAGTCGATGATAGACAATCCGATTCCGACGCGCGCGGAAGTCTTCGATGTGGCCAATGCTGTTTACGATGGCACCGACGCGATCATGCTGTCGGCTGAAACCGCCTCCGGAAAATACCCGATCAAAGCTGTCGAAGCGATGGACCGTATCTGCCTGGAAGCGGAGAAACAGCCCAGCGTCCGTGTCTCCGACCATCGGGTCAGCATCCAGTTCGAGCGTGTCGACGAAGCCATTGCCATGTCCTCGATGTACATGGCCAACCATACCAAGATCACCGGCATTGCCGCATTGACGGAGTCCGGCGCCACGGCCTTGTGGATGTCCAGAATCAGCTCGGGCATTCCTATTTTCGCCTTCAGCAGTCACCAGAAAACCTTGGGGCGGGTAACACTATACCGTGGCGTTTTTCCTGTTTTTTTCACGCATGAAGCGCAGGACCATGCCGAAGTAAACCGCGAAATCATCGATCAGTTAAGAAAATACCTGCACGTCAAGGACGGCGACAAATTCATCATCACCAAAGGCGACTTGACCGGCCTGCAAGGCGGGACCAATGCCTTGAAAGTCGTGACGGTTGGGCAAGGTTTAACGCCCTGACACTCAGCGTCAGGGATTAAAGCCCGGCACTGAGTCGACTGCCGGCCTGGCTATGGCAAGCGCACAAAACGGAGCTTTTCCTGACGCACAAAATTTTCAAAGGCCACGCCGACGGCGGGCAGCCGTTTCCCTTCGCGGCGCACCATATACCAGGTTCTGACCAGCGGAAAAAACTGCACATCCAGAATAACCAGCCGCCCCGTCTTGACTTCATTATCGATCGTATGCTGAGACACTATCCCAAGACCCAGGCCCTCCTCCACCCCCAGCTTGATGGCGCCGTTATTGTTCAGCTCCATATTGGCTGAAATTTTCATGCCGTTCTCGGCGAAAAATCGCTCCGTTGAGGTCCGTGTCCCGGAGCCTTGCTCGCGCATCAAAAAAGTCTCGTTTTTTAGCTCGCTCAGCAAAATGCCTTTTTTATCCCTTAAATGGTGATTGGGAGGCGCAATGACAACCAACGGATTTTCCAGCAGAGGCTCCGACACCAGATCCAGTCCTTCCGAGGGCTTCCCCATTAACACGATATCCGTCTCATTATTTTCCAACAGCTGAATCAGGCCCTTATGGTTGGTCACTTTCAGATTAACATTGACCTTCGGATATTGCTTGCAGAAACCGGCCAGCAACCGGATGGCAAAATACTGTACCGTGCTGGCGACGGAAACCAGCAAACGCCCGCCTTCCGAGCCTTTGATTTCATCCAGAATCAGATCGGCCTCGGACATTTTCGACATGATATCCCGGCTCAGCCGGTACATTTCCTCCCCGGCTTCGGTCAAATAGATTTTGCGCCCCAATCGCTCAAACAATGCCAGCCCTGCCGCATCCTCGAACTGTTTGATCTGCATCGATACCGCCGGCTGAGTCAGAAAAAGCTCTTCCGCGGCCCGCGTAAAACTCAAATGCCGCGCCACCATTTCAAACACTTTCAGTTGCCTAAGCGTTACATTCACAAAGCTACTCCTAATCCTTATGCTTTTAGCCGAATTCTTTAACTTTTCATTATAATACTCCAGCTTTAGCCTTCAATGGACGTAATTCCCTTATTTTTTATCAGGAAAAACAGCCCACGTCGAATATCCGCAGAATCATTTGTAAGCCGAGCCAGAATTTGTTTATATACTTTTCCTTCGGAATAATGAGTTTAAACTTTACCTAATACTGCTCCATCATTCCCGCACACTGGTGCGGTAATAAACATCAAACCGAAACAGGATCAAGATATGCCTCAGAAAATTTTAGACGTAGTTAAACCTGGCGTGGTAACCGGCGCGGATGTACAGAAAATCTTCGCGATTGCCAAAGAAAACAACTTTGCACTGCCTGCCGTCAATGTCATCAGCACCGACTCGATCAATGCGGTACTGGAAGCGGCAGCCAATGCCAAGTCAGCCGTGATTATCCAGTTTTCCAATGGCGGCGCCCAGTTCGTGGCCGGCAAGGGCCTTAAACTGGAAGGCCAGCAATCCCATATTCTGGGGGCGATTTCCGGCGCCCGGCATGTGCATACGGTTGCCGAGCACTACGGCGTACCGGTGATTCTGCACACCGACCATGCCGCGAAAAAACTGCTGCCCTGGATCGACGGTTTGCTCGATGCCGGCGAAAAACAATTCGCCGAAACCGGCAAGCCTTTATTCAGTTCCCACATGCTGGACCTGTCCGAAGAACCTCTGAAGGAAAACATCGAAATCTGCGCGCGCTATCTGACCCGCATGGCCAAGATGGGCATGACCCTCGAAATTGAACTGGGCTGCACCGGCGGCGAGGAAGACGGGGTCGACAACACGAATATGGATCATTCGGCGCTGTACACACAACCCGAAGATGTCGCCTATGCCTATGAAGAGCTGATCAAAATCAGCCCGAATTTCACCATCGCGGCCTCGTTCGGCAACGTGCACGGCGTTTACAAGCCCGGCAACGTCAAATTGACGCCGACCATTCTGGCCAACTCGCAAAAGTATGTATCGGAAAAATTCAGTGTGCCTCACAACACCTTGAATTTCGTTTTCCACGGCGGCTCCGGCTCATCCGCTGCGGAAATCCAGGAATCGATCAGCTACGGCGTCATCAAGATGAACATCGACACGGACACGCAATGGGCTTACTGGAGCGGTATCAGGGAATTCTACCGGAGCAATGAGGGTTACTTGCAAGGCCAGATCGGCAATCCCGATGGCGACGACAAACCGAACAAGAAATACTACGATCCGCGGGTCTGGATCCGGGCGGCCCAGCTCAGCATGGTCGCGCGTTTGGAACAGGCTTTCAAGGAATTGAACGCCGTTGATTCTCTATAATAATTAAAACTTCGGCTGACCTTTTACATCAGCTTCATGCATAACCACGAAGGACACCTTGGAACTCTCGATCAAGGATTTCCTGCTTGCCGTGTCCTTTGTGGTTAATCAAAACGCTCTGAGCAAGCGCTCTTCCGCAGCAATCCGCATTTAAGCCGGGCCGTCTACAGCGTTTCCAGCCTGGCATAAGCCAGCATCAGCCATTTCATGCCGGCCGTTTTGAAATTAATCTGCACGCGTTCATGCGCGCCTTCGCCTTCCATTTGCAACACTACGCCTTCGCCGAATTTTTCATGGCGGACGCGCTGCCCCAGTTTATATTGTCCTTCCGTCATTACGCCAGGCGCTTTCGGCTTGACGGCCGTGGCGGGTCGGCTGACATTAGCGCGCATTCTGACTTCCTGAATGAACTCAGGCGGAATCTCGCGCAGGAAGCGCGACGGCCTCGGATACGAGTCGCGGCCGTATAAACGCCGCGATTCAGCATAAGTCAGATATAGCTGTTTCATGGCGCGCGTCATGCCGACGTAGCAAAGCCGGCGCTCCTCTTCCAGACGGCCGGCGTCTTCAATCGACTGCAGGGACGGAAACAACCCCTCCTCCATGCCGACCAGGAACACCAGCTTGAATTCCAGCCCCTTGGCCGAGTGCAGGGTCATCAGCTGTACGCAGTCCTCGAAATCGTCGGCCTGCAGCTCACCGGCTTCCAGCGCCGCATGCGCCAGAAACATATCCAGTTCGCCCAGGTTTTCCTCGTTGTCGGCATCGAAATCGAACAGGCGCGCCGCATTGACCAGTTCCTCGAGGTTTTCGACCTTTTCTTCGCCTCTGTCGGCTTTTTCGTTTTGATACAGCGCGATCAAGCCGCTTTTTTCGACCACCTGTTTGACTTTCTCGAACAACTCCAGGCCTTCGACTTGCTCCGCCATCTGCCTGATCAACTGCATGAAGCCGGATAAGGCATTCGCCGCGCGCGTGGACAAACGCCCTTGCCCGAGCACTTCCTCGGCCGCGGCCCAAAGGGAAATGCTCCGATTGCGCGCTATCATGCGCAGATCATTCAGGGTTTTCGGCCCTATGCCGCGCGCCGGCGTATTGATGACACGCTCGAACGACGCATCATCATGCCGATTCGAGGTCAGGCGCAGATAAGCCAGCGCATTCTTGATTTCGGCCCGGTCGAAAAACCGCAAGCCGCCGTAGACACGATACGGCGTGCCGGTCGCCATCAGGCGTTCTTCAAACTGCCGGGATTGGGCGTTAGAACGGTATAAAATGGCCACATCGCTGCGCGCGCCGCCCTCATTGATCCAGGCCCTGATGCGCTCGACGACAAAATAAGCCTCGTCCTGCTCATTGAAGGCCGCATACAATGAAATCAGGTCGCCGTCGCCGGTATCGGTCCACAACTCCTTGCCCATGCGGCCGTCATTGTTGGCAATGACCTGATTGGCCGCTTTCAGGATATGGCCGGTCGAGCGGTAATTCTGCTCCAGCTTGATGACCTGGTGATTCGGATGGTGTTTCTGGAAATTGTAGATATTCTCGATTTTGGCGCCGCGCCAGCCGTAAATGGACTGATCGTCGTCGCCGACCACGAACAGGTTGTCCTTGCCCTGCGTCAGCAACCGCAGCCAGGCATACTGGATCGTGTTGGTATCCTGAAATTCGTCGACATGCACCTGCCTGAAACGCTGCTGATAGAACTCCAGCACGTCCTGGTTGTCGCGCAGCAACTCATGCGCGCGCAATAGCAACTCGGCGAAATCGACAAGGCCGGAACGCTCGCAGAGCTCTTCGTAGGCGCGGTAAATGATCAGCATCTGGCGCTGATACAGATCGCCGGTCTCGAGGATGTGTCGGGCCCTGATGCCTTCGTCCTTCTGCGCATTGATATACCACTGTATCTGCTTCGGAGGCCATTTCTTTTCGTCGAGATTCAGCGTCGCCAGCAGCCGCTTGATCAGTCTTAACTGATCGGCCGAATCCATGACCTGAAACGTCTCCGGCAGTTTGGCCTGCTGGGCGTGCCGTCTTAGCAGACGGTGCGCAAGACCGTGAAAAGTTCCTATCCACATGCTGTGGGCGGACATATTCAGCAAGTCCTCGATGCGGCCGCGCATCTCACGGGCGGCTTTATTAGTGAACGTGACGGCCAGAACGCTATGCGGCGACAAGCCCTCGACCTGGATCTGCCAGGCGATGCGATGCACTAGAACCCGGGTTTTACCACTGCCGGCGCCAGCCAGCACTAACATGGACCGGGATGGCGCCGAAACCGCCTGGCGCTGGGCATCATTTAAAGGATCTATAATTTTAGTAATATCCATGTGTTATCGCTTGCACATTTTTTGGAGCTGTGTATATTGTCTCGGATTTAGTACGGGCGGGCTAAATCATTGCCTTGTTAAAAATAATGACTACACACAAAAGGTTTTCAAGATGAGTTTTGACTATAAGCGTTTAATTAAGTTTGAATATAATATTGGCGACAAGGAAAAAAATTACCGTATGGCAGGCGGCGCCGTGCTGATCGTAATTTCAATTTTCACCGCCAAAATTATTTTATTGCTTGCGGGCCTGGTTCTGATTGCCACCGGCTACATAGGCTGGTGCCCTGTCTATTCAAGCTTCAACAAAAACACCCGCGATACCGGCAGCGACGCCACAGCCAGCTGAGCCAATCCTGTCTGACTACATGGACGTAGTTTCCCAATCTGGTGCCCCGATCATGTGTCATCAGTCATAGTTCAAACCAAACGTAACAGCCGGCGCCATTATGACCGCCAAATCCATCGCGGTCCATAGGGTTTACCCGTAATTCTGTATTCGCCCCTCAGATGGTCAAATATGCCTGTAAAAATTATCAAAGAATCCATGCCCGCTCCCTGCGTTGTTATCGTATGACCGGCATTTGACAGGAGAGTATCAATCGTGGCTACTTTATTCCCCATTCCTGATAACCATCCGCAACGCTTCATACTGCATAACGAAGTCCATGCCCGTTCATCGCTGATTCTGGACTTGCCCGTCAAAGCCAGCCATCTGGCCCTGCTGTTAGCCGCTGACGAGAAAATACTGGAACGCAAACACCTCGCGGCGCTGTGCGAGCGTTTCGGCATCACGCCGCCGAAACGGGACGTCGACCATTTCAACGCGGCGTTTGACCCGTTCCAGATTCGCTGGGAACAGCACGGCGAATTCAGCACCTACACGTTCTATGTTCAGGACAACTCCGAAGATCCGTTCGCGCAACCGGCATTGGAAAAAGTGCCCGTCGACTGGCTGGCCATGCTGCCCGGAAAAGTCATGGTGGCGGCGCATGCGGCCATCATGGCCAAATCGGACCAAGAGGGCAAAAAGGCTGATCCGCATCCTGACTTGCATGCGCTGTCCGGGTTCTTTGACGGCAACCCGATAATTGGCTCCGAAGTCATGGGAGGCGCGGCTTTCGCGTTCACCGATTTTCGTATTCATGTGGACGGTTTCAGCCGTTTCCTGATTATCGATAACCATCTTAAAACCGAACAAGCCGGACGCCTGTTACAGCGGTTGTTTGAAATCGAAGTGTACCGCATGATGGCCTTGCTGGCGTTTCCGATAGCGCGCAGGCTGACGCCGGCCCTGAAGAAAGCCGACCGGCAACTGTATACGATCACCAACGTCATGGCGCAACCGGACAGCAATGATGCGGAACTACTGGATGAGCTGACGCGCTTGGCGGCCGAGATTGAAAACCACATTTCCAGCAGTCATTTCCGGTTCGACGCGGCTAATGCCTACTATCAAATCGTGGAACAGCGCCTCGACGACTTGCGCGAAGTCAGGATTCAGGGCATACAGACCCTGGGCGAATTCATAAGGCGGCGCATGGAACCGGCGATCAAAACCTGCCAGTCGACCGCGCACCGCTTTACGCTGATATCGGAACGGGTCAGCAATGCCGGTCATTTATTACGCACGCGCGTGGACATCATGATAGAGCGCCAGAACCAGGCATTACTGACTTCGATGGATTTGCGCGCAAAAATGCAATTACGCATGCAGGAAACGGTCGAGGGCATTTCTGTCGTCGCCATTACCTATTACAGTGCCGGCCTGGTCGGCATTATCGCCAAAGCCCTTAACGCCGCGGGCTGGCCGATCGATCCCGAACTCGCTGTCGGCCTGTCCCTGCCGTTCATCATGGTCGCTGTCGCGTTAGGCATCCGGCGCATTCATAAATTGATCAAGACCACGACCACTTAGGAACGGGAATGAAATAAGACCCGCGATTGAGGCAGGCTTTCTGTTCATGTTCAACGACTTGTATGATTAAAACCAAGCAACTTAACCCGTTTTCATTAGAATAGGAATTCTAGTGAAAAAAGGCTGAGGTAGACCGACACGACTTAGGTGTATTTAATAACATCGTCATGCAGCAAAGATCGCTTCAGCCTACTTTTTAAAACTCGAACAGTTGTCAGGAACACGTTGTGATTCCGTATTTTACAAGAATGAGTGCTAAAGGTAATTATTATGTCAGACCCTATAGAGGTTCAATCAGTGCCTATCAAAAAATTGCAGATGATTGGTGTTGATGTTGCTAAACAAAAGCTTGATGTCTCTGTTGACGACAACACCGCTCTAACAATTGATAATCATGAAGAAAGCTTTAAAAACCTATTAAAAATCATCCCCGAGAATGGGTCGGCTTGTTTTGTGATGGAAGCGACAGGGGGGTATGAAAGAAAGTTAGTCGCCTTCCTGCAAGCCCGGGAAATCGCCGTTGCCGTCGTTAATCCCAAGCGGGTCAGAGATTATGCCAATGCTATGGGAGCCTATGCCAAAAATGACCGCATCGACGCCAATATGATCCGTCATTATGCACAAACGGCGTATGACAAAAAACGGCTGCAACTGCGCGAATCCCTCACTGAAGCCGCTCGGCGACGTGAAAGCCTGCTCAGGCGCCGCAACCAATTGGTGGGTCAAAGATCCATGGAAAAACAGCACCTGGAGTCGGCCACGGACAAAGACACGGTGCGGTCAATCAAGCGCATCATGAAACAGCTTGATAAGGAAATCGAAAAAATTGAAGCCATGATTCAGACGGATATTAATGCCGATGAGCATTTGAAAAAAAGTATGAAACAACTCCTTCAAGTGCCGGGATTGGGTGATGTGACAGTATTGACTCTGCTGACTCAATTGCCTGAACTGGGCAAGCTGTCCAATAAGGAAATCAGCGCGTTGGTGGGGCTTGCGCCTTATGCCAGGGATAGTGGCAAAAAAACAGGGCGAAGAGCGATATTTGGGGGGCGAACGCAGATACGATCAACGCTTTACATGGCGACCTTAAGCGCAACCCGTTTTAACAAGCCAATAAGACTATTTTATCAACGTCTGTTGGCCCAAGGTAAGCTAAAAAAAGTGGCCCTTGTTGCCTGTATGAGGAAATTGCTCACTATTCTCAATTCCATGGCAAAAACAGGCAGCGAGTGGAACCCTGATTTTGCCAATCAGGCTTGATTTTGAACACAGTTGCTGCATGGATGCAGGAGGTAGAGCAACGCATGGAGCAGTTGCCGAGGCGCGCAAACAGGCGCATAGCCAGCTATGTAACGGTTTGCGCAACGCCGAAGAGGGACAGAAAGACAAGTCAGTTGCGGGAGTTATAAAATTCACGTTCCTTAATCCTCCTTACGATATTCACCCTCCAGCACATCCTTATTAGCGGGTTGGGCCGGCTGAAAAGGACCGCCCGTCTGGATCAGGTGTTTTTCAATCACATATCGGGCGATTTTCCGGCGCAGTTGCGGAATCAGGCAGGCGAAGCCCATGATGTCGGTAACAAAGCCCGGGGTCAGCAACAAGGCGCCGCCGACCAGCAGTATCGGGCCTTCAACCATTTCATAGGCCGGAAGCACGCCTTGCGCCAGACTGGCCTGAAACCGCTGCAGCGTGGCCAGACCTTGTTGTCTCAATAACCAGGCGCCTATTACGGCCGTCAGAACCACGAGAAAAATGGTCGGGGCAGCGCCGATGATGCCGCCTACCTGCAGCAGCAAATAAATTTCCACAAAAGGCACGACCAGAAAAAACAGCAATAAAATCCGGAATACTTTCATCTAAACACTCTTGAAATACAATCATTGACCATACAATATAAGGGCAATGATCCTTAATTTCTAGAATAATCTCGACACGCCATCCGGCAATGCCGTGTTTGACAGCCTGGAAAAATGCGGTGCGGAAGCACTGGCTCCGCCGGCTTATTCCAGCGCCACGGCCGCCAGCCGGACTTTCTTCTGGACGGGGTCCATCCAGGCCACGAAGACGTCATTGCCTATGCGTGCCATATCCACATGCCGGCTGGGCCAGCGGGGAAAACCGCCCCGATAGACCAGCGTCCTGTCCATTATCCGGCCGTCAGGCATGACGCGTGCCAGCCACAACTCCTCCTCAGGACCGGCATTATGCCGCCAGCTTACCATTGCCGAGCCGTCGTCGAGCAGCAGAACATTGGCATGACCGATCGCCTGATCGTCGATGTCGATGGGCGCCTGAAAGCCGGCGGCCGGGTCCTGCATAAAACTCACTTTCACGCGGCCGTTACCATCGGCGGCCGTAAACCAGGCCGCCACACCACCCTTGTCCGCTAAATCGATGGACGGGCCGTTGCTGGGACAGCCATTGAGGATCCAGTGATCATCATGCACGGGCTGCCAACGCGAATTGCCGCCGCGGTTCCAGCGCACGGCGCCAATGTCGCGGACATCACCCTCCAGGTGATCGCGATAAACGGTGATCAGTTCATTGCCGCGCGCATCGGTGTAACTGCTGCAACAGGAGCAGACATCGTCATCGAGCAGAAATTCAGGCCCTGGCCGCCAGTGCTTGTCCAGCACGGTGGCCATGAGCTGGAAGCGACTGTCCGAATGGTTCTCGGGCGCCTGCCCGACATGCCGACCATCGGTCCACACCAGCGCCAGGCCGGCGTCAGGCAAGGGCGCCAGCGACATCTGAGCATCATAGATGCGGGCCGGATCAAGGTACGGCTTGAGTGGCGCGCTCCAGGTCCGGCCGCCATCGCTGGATCTGGCCAGATAAATATCGGCGGCGAAAGGGTTCTCGCTATCGTGCACGGCTGCCATCCAGGCCGTAGCCAGCGTGCCGTCGCTCAAACCCAGCACAACCGGCGCAGCGGCCAGTTTGTCGTCAATGCTGACGACCGTTTGCGCCGGCGACCAGCGGCCATGGGCATAAGTCGCGAAGCGGATATCGTTCCTGAGACCGAAGGTTTCCACCCAGCTGACGATCAGCCGGCCGTCCTGCATTTGCGCCAGATGATGCTGCTGGTTAAGCGCAACCGTAGGCAGCGACAGCTCCCGCACGGAAAGCTCCGCCGCCATTGCCGATGGAAAAACCAGCCGGAACAGCAGCAACACTGCCGCGGCTTTCTTGGCGATCAATCTGTTCATGTGTTCTCTCCAAAAAAGATGTGTCTAATATTCCACACGCACCGAGCCGAACGCCATCAGCGGCGCGCCCGGATAGACACCGACGCGCGGCGAGACATTGGCATCGGGATCGGTGGATTCATAATATTGCTTGTCCAGAAGATTGCGGATATTGACCTGGGCCGTAACGCGAGATTCCCCTAGCGCCCATTTATAGGCCGCCATCGCATCCAGGCGCACAAAGCCCGGCAATTGACTCGCCAACCGCCTCGACACCTTTAAATTAGTACTTGACCCACAGGCTGCCCGTGTTCAGGCACATTGTTTTCAGAACGGTAGCAATCGCCATACCATGAACGCTAGGCATTGAAAACAAACAAGTAATTTTTATGTTTTTCCAAAAACCTATTAAAAAACTGTGTTATTTGCCGCGGAAGTTCGAGGTATATGCCCGCTTGTTAGCGCTTTTCGGCTGGCCTGAACAAACTCATTCACAGCGTTGAAAGCAGGGATAAACGTTTTAAAATTGTGACGGCACGGCAACAAAATGTTCGGAATAGGTTTAGGAAGGGTCGATCGTATACAATACGAGCACGCTTTAATTTTTAGATATTAATTGGATTCAGTGGAGCAATTCACCAACATGCCGACTCATCATCAACTAATCCTGTGCACATGCCCTGACAGAGACACGGCCGACAAAATCGCCCGCCTGCTGGTGACCGGTCAATTAGCCGCTTGTGTAAACATTTTGCCCGGCATCCTGTCCGTCTATACCTGGCAGGGGCAAGTTGAGTCAGCGCAGGAGCATCTGCTGCTGATCAAATCGAGTAAAGATCGCTATCAGGCGCTTGAAGCCGCAATACGCGACAACCATCCCTACGACGTTCCTGAAATCATAGCCGTCCCTGTTGAAGCCGGCTTACCTGAATACCTGCATTGGATTGACTCATGCCTATCTTCAAAATAATTTTTTTCTGCTTTTTATCACTGGCTCATCTGCCCGTTTTTGCGCTGGGCAATGACGAACTTTTACCGCCCGAGCAAGCCTTCAGGATTTCCGGCCGGGCCACTGCCGCCGACCGGCTTGAAGTTTCATGGGATATCGCCGAAGGCTATTACCTGTATCGCGACAAGATGCGTTTCGAGTCCAGGACCGAGGCCATCCAGACGGCGCCGCCCGCTTTACCGGACGGCGAAATCAAGCATGACGAATTTTTCGGCGAAATGGTCATTTACCGGCACGCCTTGACCATCCCGGTACCTTTGACGGTCAGCGACGGCACCTCATCCCTTCAACTGCGGGTGCGGTATCAAGGCTGCGCCGATCAAGGCATTTGCTATCCGCCGCAAACAACCGTGCTGGACATCACGCTGCCCGCGGCAGCGCCGGCCGTTCAAGCCAACCCGATACAGCAACTGGTCAAGAGCAATCGCGGCATCACCTTGAATCTATCCGAAGACGACTTATTGCCGCCGGATCAGGCGTTCCAGTTTCTGGCGTCGGTAAAAGACGCCCGGACGCTGCGGGCCGATTGGCGGATCGCGGACGGCTATTATCTTTACCGGGAAAAAATCCAGCTTGAACTGATCGACGCGGCCGGCGCCCAGCTTGGCGCTTACGACATACCCAGAGGCATGCCCAAATATGACGAAGCCTTCGGCCAGGTGGAAACGTTCCATAACGAACTGGGCTTTGACCTGCCCCTGCTTCGCTCAAACCCGGCAGCGCAAACCATTACCCTGCGGGCCAAATACCAGGGCTGCGCGGACCGCGGCGTGTGCTATCCGCCCATGACCCAGGAAATCAGCCTTGACCTGCCGGCATCGCCGCAAGATGCCGCGCTCGTCAAAAGCATCCCGTCGGCCGGTAACGCCGCAGCGTCTCCTGAGCTGTCCGAACAGGACCGTATCGTGCAATCGCTACAGCAGGATACCCTGTGGATGACACTGCTGAGCTTTTTCGGCTTCGGCCTGCTGCTGTCGTTCACGCCCTGCGTGTTCCCGATGATTCCGATCCTGTCGGGCATCATCGTGGGTCACGGCAACCGCATCACGACCGCCCGGGCCTTCCTGCTGTCGCTCAGTTATGTCGTCGCCTCGGCCGTGACCTATACGGTCTTCGGCATCCTGGCGGCCCTGTTCGGCAGCAATCTGCAAACCACCTTCCAGCAACCCTGGATCATCGCTTTGTTCAGTGCCGTATTCGTACTGCTGTCACTGTCGATGTTCGATTTTTACCATCTGGAAATGCCGAAGTCGCTGCAGGCCAAACTGCACAACTCCAGCGAAAAACATCGCGACGGCTCATTATGGGGGGCGGCCATCATGGGCTCGCTGTCATCGCTGATCGTAGGCCCGTGCGTGGCCGCGCCGCTGGCCGGCGCGTTGATCTATATCGGCCAGACCGGCGACGCCGTGCTGGGCGGCAGCGCCTTGTTCACCATGGGCCTGGGCATGGGCGTGCCGCTGTTGCTGCTGGGCGCCTCGGCCGGCAAGCTGCTGCCGAAAGCCGGCGGCTGGCTGAATTCCACGAAAGCCGTATTCGGCGTCATCATGCTGGCCGTCGCGGTCTGGATGCTGGACCGCATTTTACCGGCGCCGGTCACCATGCTGCTCTGGGCCATGCTGCTGATTATCCCGGCCATTTATCTGAGCGCGATCGACCCGTTGCCCGAACACGCGACCGGCTGGCGCAAGCTCTGGAAAGGCGTGGGTCTGATCATGCTCTCTTATGGCGTGCTGGTACTGATCGGCTTCAGCATCGGTAATACCAATCCGTTAAAACCGCTGAACGGCCTGGGC
>SWCD01023791.1_pt1 | contig 57443 bp, 50 predicted proteins | sample 4693011 | NCBI WGS metagenome assembly SWCD01 (sample SAMN10267278, study PRJNA491770) | bioreactor metagenome | isolation source: DHS bioreactor inoculated with marine | place: Japan: Omine Ridge, Nankai Trough
TTTTTTTATCGTCACCGATCTTTTCCACATAAAAAACCAGGTCGCCCTGGCTGTATTCGCTGAACTTGCCAGCCGCGACGCCCCTGATATCGGCGGACTGCTCGTCCTGATGCATTATTTCCTCGGTCTTGGCTTCGGCCCAGGGAGCCACATACAGCGACAACCCCGCGGACACGACACTCAACGGGAAAACCAGCAGGAACACGGCCCGGTAAATAGTGCCGGCCCCGCCTCCGGCGGACGCAATCGACGACATTTCCTGGTCCCGATACATGCGGCCCAATACCATCAACACCGCCATGAATAAAGCGGCCGGCAGGAAAGAAATGCTGGCAACGACCATTTTCAGGCCCAGGATGCTCAGCAGGGTTTCGTTCGACACCTGTCCTTCAATCGCCTTATCCAGGATTTTGATAAACCTCCGACTGACGATAATCACGACAATCACGGTCAAAACAGCTAGCAATGTTTTGATCAAATCGCGCATAATCAATCGGTCCAGAACGGTAATCAACGGACGCCGTTCCCTTTTATAGCCTTGCGGCCAATCTGCTCCCAAGCCTGTCTCCCCATCAAAATAAATTTGTGTTGTATAATTCAAAACTAAACAGCCCATCTTGAAAACGGCGTACAGACGGCCCCTTGTCAAGATACTCATTCTCTCGCAACTACACGATAAAAATTATGGACTATTCTATAGAAATCACGCCTTTAGAAAAACTGCAATCTGACTGCATCATTGTCGGCGTTTACGAGGACCAGCAACTGACCCCGGCGGCCATGACCCTTGACAACAGCACTCAGGGAATCATCAGCAACATCGTCAGCCGCGGCGATATCAGCGGAAAAAATGGTGAAACGCTCTTGATCAACGTCATCCCCGACAGCTCTATCGAACGCATTTTGCTGGTCGGCCTGGGCAAAAAAGAGTCTTTATCGGGCAAGAATTACCGCAAGGCGCTGGCGGCGGCCATCAACAGCCTGAAAAAGCCGCAAATAAAATCCGTCGCCTGTTGCCTGGCCGAATGTGATGTGACAGCCGGCGATTGGCAATGGAAAACCCGTCAAATCATCGAAGTCTTCAGCGATGCCGCCTATCAATTCACAGAACTGAAATCCGACAAGGAAACGGAAAGCAAGATTGAACGGGTAGCCATCTGCGCGCCGCAAAGCGAGAGCGCCCTGGCGCAAGCGGGAATGGAACAAGGGCGCGCGATTGCCGACGGGGTGAATCTGGCCAAACACCTGGCCGACCTGCCGGGCAATATCTGCACCCCGACCTTTCTTGCCGGCCAGGCGGCCGAATTAGGCAAAAAATTCGACAAACTGACGGTCAGCGTGCTGGAAGAATCCGACATGGAGAAGCTGGGCATGGGGGCTTTGCTGTCGGTCTCGCGCGGCAGCCGCCAGCCGGCCAAGCTGATTGCGCTGGAATATCATGGCGGCGACAAAAACGGCAAGCCCATCGTTCTGATCGGCAAAGGGCTCACCTTTGATGCCGGCGGCATTTCCCTGAAACCGGGGGCGGGCATGGATGAAATGAAATACGACATGTGCGGCGGCGCGGCCGTTCTCGGCACGTTCCTGGCCGCCGCGCAAATGGATCTGCCGCTTAACATCGTCGGCCTGATCCCCTCATCGGAAAACCTGCCCGACGGCAATGCCAACAAGCCGGGCGACATTCTGACCAGCATGTCCGGCAAGACCATCGAAGTCCTGAACACGGACGCCGAAGGCCGCCTGATTCTTTGCGATACGCTGACCTATGCGGAACGCTATAACCCCGATGTCGTGATCGACCTGGCGACCTTGACCGGCGCCTGCCTGGTGGCTTTGGGCCGCGTGCCCAGCGGCCTGCTCGGCAACGACGACAGATTGTGCAATGAACTGCTCGCGGCCAGCGAGACGGCCACCGACAGTCTCTGGCGCCTGCCGCTGTGGGAAGAATACCAGGAGCTGCTCAAATCCAACTTCGCCGACATGGCCAATATCGGCGGCAAGGATGCCGGCACTATTACGGCGGCCTGCTTTCTGTCGCGTTTCGCCGAAAACTTCCGCTGGGCGCATCTGGATATCGCCGGCACCGCCTGGCGCACCGGCCAGACCAAAGGCGCGACCGGCCGCCCTGTTCCGCTTTTGTGCCAATACTTGATCAACCGCACGCCCAAGGCTTAAAAGCGCATGCCGGAAGTCAGCTTCTATATATTGCCGTCTCTTTCGTTACAGGAACGCTATCTGTTCGCCTGCAAACTGATAGAGAAAGCCTATCGCAGCGGCCATTTCTGTTATGTGCTGACCGACTCGGACGAACAAAGCGAAATCATGGACAACCTGCTCTGGACTTTCAGGGCAGGTAGTTTCATACCCCATCAGGTCTATGCAGGCGAACGGCCAGATCTTGACAACGTGATCCTGATCGGTTCTCGACAGGCGCCTGAAAGCTGGCAGAGAACCTTGATTAATCTGTCCTCGCAATGCCCGCGGGAGCTTGACCGGATCGAACGCCTGCTGGAAATTCTCGACAACAGCGAAACAACCAAGGCCGCCGGCAGGCAGCGCTATCGCCAATACCAACAGCGGGGACTGGCCATTAGCACACATAAAATTGAGCATGAAAACTCAAGGCATAAGGTATAACGTTACCTTGCGTCTTAAACAAATTACCCTTACGAGAAATAACAATCATCCATGGAAAAAACATACGCACCCCATTCAATCGAACAACGCTGGTATCAAACCTGGGAAGAAAAAGGCTATTTTGCAGCCAGAGAGGACGGTGAATCTTATTGCATCATGATCCCGCCGCCCAATGTGACCGGCAGTTTGCATATGGGGCACGCGTTTCAGGACACGATCATGGATGCGCTGACGCGTTACCACCGCATGAAGGGCTACAGCACTTTGTGGCAGCCCGGCACCGACCATGCCGGCATCGCCACGCAGATGGTCGTCGAGCGCCTGATCGATGCCGAAGGCAAGACCCGCCACGACTACGGCCGCGAAAAATTCATCGAAAAAATCTGGGAATGGAAGGAGCAATCAGGCGGCACGATCACACGCCAGCTGCGCCGCATGGGCTCGTCGCTGGACTGGAACCGGGAACGCTTCACCATGGACGAGGGCATGTCCGAAGCCGTCCAGGAAGTCTTTATCCGCCTGTATGAAGAAGGCCTGATCTACCGCGGCAAGCGCCTGGTGAACTGGGACCCGGTGCTGCATACGGCGGTCTCGGACCTGGAAGTGCTGTCGGAAGAGGAAAACGGCTCGATGTGGCACATGCGCTATCCGCTGTCCAATGGCCAGGGCCACCTGATCGTCGCCACGACGCGCCCCGAAACCCTGCTCGGCGATGCCGCCGTCGCGATTCATCCGAATGACGAGCGTTACAAGCACCTGATCGGCGAGTTTGTCGAACTGCCGCTGACCGGCCGCCGCATCCCGATCATTGCCGATGAATATGTCGACCCCGAGTTCGGCACCGGCTGCGTCAAGATCACGCCGGCGCATGATTTCAACGACTACGAGGTGTGGACAAGGCACCGTAATGCATCAGCCATCAGCGAACTGCCGCACGGCGGCCTGATCAATATCTTCACGGTCGACGCCACCGTGCGCGCCAATCTGGACACGGAAGGGGACCTGCTCCCGGCGAAATACGTCGGTCTGGACCGCTTCGAGGCGCGCAAGCAGATGGTCGCCGACCTGGACGCCCAGGGCCTGCTGGAAAAAATCGTCGACCACAAGCTGATGGTGCCGCGCGGCGACCGCACCGGCAGCGTCATCGAGCCGCTGCTGACCGATCAGTGGTACGTCAGGGTCGAGCCGCTGGCCAAGCCGGCCATCGAGGCCGTCGAAACCGGCGCGATCAAATTCGTGCCCGACAACTGGAAAAACACCTATTTCGACTGGATGCGCAACATTCAGGACTGGTGCATTTCCCGGCAGATCTGGTGGGGGCACCGGATTCCGGCCTGGTATGACGATCAGGGCAACACCTATGTCGGCCGCTCGGAACAGGAAGTCCGCGCCACGCACAATCTGCCGGCCGACTATGCGCTGAAGCAGGATGAAGACGTGCTCGACACCTGGTTCTCGTCCGCCCTGTGGCCGTTCTCGACGCTGGGCTGGCCCGACAACACGCCCGAACTGGCCCGGCATTATCCGACCAGCGTGCTGGTCACCGGCTTCGACATCATCTTCTTCTGGGTCGCGCGCATGATTATGATGGGGCTGAAATTCCAGGGCGATGTGCCGTTCCGGGAAGTCTACATTCACGGCCTGGTACGCGATGCCGAGGGCCAGAAAATGTCCAAATCCAAGGGCAACGTGCTCGATCCCATCGACATCATCGACGGCATCGATCTGGAAACCCTGGTCGCCAAACGCGTCTCGGGCATGATGCAGCCGCATCTGGCCAAAAAGATCGAGCAGGCCACGCGCAAACAGTTCCCGGACGGCATTCCGTCTTTCGGCACCGACGCCTTGCGCTTCACGTTCGCCTCGCTGGCTTCGACCGGCCGCGACATCCGCTTCGACCTGGCACGTACCGAAGGCTACCGCAATTTCTGCAACAAGCTCTGGAACGCCGCACGCTACGTGCTGATGAATACCGAAGGCCAGGATAACGGCCTGTCAGGCGCTTGCGAATACACGCAGGTCGACCGCTGGATCACCGCCCGACTGCATCAGGTCATCGCGACAACATCCAACGCCATCGACAACTACCGTTTCGATCTGGCGGCCCAGGCCATTTATGAGTTCACCTGGAACGAATACTGCGACTGGTATCTGGAGCTGGCCAAGATTTCGCTGCAGTCTGACAATGAGGCGCTACAACGCGGCACGCGCCGTACGCTGTTGACGGTACTGGAAAACGTGCTGCGCCTTGCGCATCCATTGATGCCGTTCATTACCGAGGAAATCTGGCAGCGCGTTGCGCCATTGGCCGGAATCGAGGCCGAAACCATCATGCTGCAGCCGTACCCGAAATCCGATGAAGCTCAGATCGATACGACTGCCATTGCTGAAATCAACTGGGTCATGAACTTTATCCTGGGCGTGCGCCGTATCCGCGGCGAGATGAACATCGCGCCGGGCAAACCGCTGCCGGTCCTGCTGCAGAACGGTTCCGATGCTGACAGAACCAGCTTAGCCAACAATCAAATCTATTTGCTGAAGCTGGGCCGTCTCGAATCGATCAATTGGCTCGATGCCGACGAAACGGCGCCCGAATCGGCTATCGCGCTGGTCGGCGAGATGAAGATCCTGATTCCGATGGCCGGCCTGATCGACAAGGCAGCCGAACTGGCGCGACTGGACAAGGAAATTCAGAAAATCATCAAGGAACTGCCCAGAATCGAAGGCAAATTAAGCAATCCGGCCTTCATCGACAAAGCGCCGGCCGATGTCATTGACAAAGAAAAAGCCAAACTGGCCGATTTACGCTCCTCGCTGAACAATCTCGAAGAACAGCACCGCAAAATCCAGGCTTTATAAAAGCGCCAGGCACGGGCGAAAGCGCTTCCGCCCGTGCCTATTATTGGACAAACCTCTTATTTCATCTATATTTGCCTATACAGTTGCATTAACCCAATCATCGCATGGCTACCGTATTAACCGATCTACAATTCAATGGTCTCGCAAAGTGCTTAATTCAAGGCGGCCTGCTATCCGAAAACGAAGCCCAAAGCCATCTCCAGGAAGCGCAAAAAAAGAAAATCCCGCTCATAACCTACCTGGTGTCCAACAATCTTATTGACAGCAAAGCCGTCGCCACAAAAGCGTCTCTTGAGTTCGGCATCCCTTTCTTTGATCTTGACGCCATAGACTGCCGCAGCCTGCCGGTCAAAGTGATCAGCGAAAAACTGATACGCCAGCATCATGTCCTGCCGCTTTTTACGCGCGGCAAAACGCTATTTATCGCCGTCTCCGATCCGACTAACTTCCAGGCGCTGGATGACATCAAGTTCCAAAGCCGGCTTAATCCCGAAACCATACTGGTTGAGGAAAACAAGCTCGTCAAGGCGATCGAAACGTCTTTGGATGCCGCGGCGGATTTATCCATGAAAGATCTTCTCGACGAGGATCTGGACAACCTGAACATCGCCGCTGGCGATGAGGACATGGCTAAGGATGACGGCAATTCCGACGTTGACGATGCCCCCATTGTCCGCTTCGTTAATAAAATCCTGCTGGATTCGATAAAAAAAGGCGCCTCGGACATTCACCTGGAACCTTATGAAAAAAACTTCCGCATACGTTTCCGGTCTGACGGCATCCTGCATGAAGTCGCCAGTCCGCCGGCCAGTATCGCGACCCGCATCATTTCCCGCATCAAAGTCATGGCCAAGATGGATATTGCCGAACGCAGGGTCCCGCAGGATGGCCGCATTAAAATGACTTTATCGAAACACCGGGCGATTGATTTTCGTGTCAATACCTGCCCTACACTGTTCGGTGAAAAAGTCGTTCTGCGTATTCTGGACCCGACCAGCGCTCAAATCGGCATCGAAAAGCTGGGTTTTGAACCGGAACAGGAAAAACTGTTTCTTGAGGCCATCCACAGGCCCTACGGCATGGTCCTCGTTACCGGTCCGACCGGCAGCGGTAAAACGGTCACGCTGTACACCGGCCTGAATATTCTTAACAGCATTGAACGCAATATCTCCACGGCCGAGGACCCTGTTGAAATCACGGTGGAAGGCATCAATCAGGTCAATATGAATGTCAAGGCCGGCCTGACCTTCGCTTCAGCCCTGCGCGCCTTTCTGCGCCAGGATCCCGATATCATCATGGTCGGCGAGATTCGCGACCTGGAAACCGCGGAAATCGCCGTTAAAGCCGCGCAGACAGGGCATTTGGTATTATCGACCCTGCATACCAACGATGCGCCGCAAACACTGAACCGGCTCATGCAAATGGGTATTCCGCCCTTCAATATCGTTTCCGCCGTTAACCTGATCATGGCGCAACGCCTGGCGCGGCGCGTATGCGAACACTGCAAGAAACCGGCCAATTATCCGGCCAAGGTCCTGATTTCCGCCGGCTTTAAAGAAGAAGAACTGGACGGACTCCAGATTTTCAATTCCGTAGGCTGCGACCATTGCACCAACGGCTATAAAGGCCGCGTCGGCATTTATCAGGTGATGACATTGAGTGAAAAAATGCGCGCGCTGATTCTTGAAGGCGGCAATGCCATGCAACTGGCTGAGCAGGCCAAGTCCGAAGGTATTAATGATTTGCGCGCATCGGGATTGAACAAAGTTCGTATGGGTATTACTACTCTGGAAGAAATTGACCGCGTAACGAAGGAATAACTATGGCAGAACAAATTGAACAACTGGATTTCATCTGGGAAGGCGTCGATAAAGCCCGAAAAAAGACTAAAGGCCAGATCACGGCGAAAAGCGAGATAATAGCCAGAACCGACCTGAGGCGCATGGGTATACGCGTAACCAAACTCAAGAAAAAACCCAAGCCCTTATTCACCGCCAGAGTCCAGTCAATCACACCGGGCGATATAGCGGTCTTCGCCCGGCAACTGGCGACGATGCTGGAAGCGGGCGTGCCTTTGGTGCAGTCTTTCGACATTATCGGCAAGGGGCACGACAACCCCAGCATGCAGAAGATGCTGCTGGAAATCAAAGCCGACATCGAGGGCGGCTCTACATTGGCCGAAGCGCTCAATAAAAGGCCGCTGCATTTTGATGAGCTGTTCTGCAACCTGGTTGAGGCCGGCGAGCAGGCGGGGGTGCTGGAATCCCTGCTGGACAAGATCGCGACCTACAAGGAAAAAACCGAATCCCTGAAAAAGAAGATCAAGAAGGCGCTGACGTATCCCATTGCGGTGCTGGTCGTGGCGTTTATTGTCACGGCTATTCTGCTGCTTTTCGTCGTGCCTGTGTTTGAAGAACTTTTTCAGAGCTTTGGCGCCGATTTGCCGGCTTTCACAAAATTTGTCATCGGCATATCGGAATGGATGCAGGAATGGTGGTGGCTGTTATTCGGCAGCATCGGCGGGGCAATCTACACGTTTATTTTTTTCAAAAAACGCTCGCGCCCCTTCAATCATTTCATGGATAAGATGTTATTGAAAATACCCATAGTTGGCATGATTTTAAATAAATCGGCCATCGCCCGCTTTGCCAGAACCCTGTCCACAATGTCGGCGGCCGGCGTGCCGCTGGTGGAAGCCCTGGAATCGGTAGCCGGCGCCTGCGGCAATATCATCTATGCCGACGCCGTGTTAAAAATGCGCGAGGAAGTGGCCATGGGGCAACGGCTGCAATTTGCCATGCAGCAGGCCGAGCTTTTCCCTCACATGGTCATACAGATGGTCGCCATCGGTGAGGAATCAGGCTCCCTCGACGCCATGTTGTCCAAAGTCGCCGATTTTTATGAAGAGGAGGTCGACAATCTGGTCGATAATTTAAGCAGCCTGATGGAACCGATCATTATGGCGGTTTTAGGCGTTCTGGTCGGCGGCCTGATCGTGGCCATGTACCTGCCTATTTTCAAACTCGGCGCCGCTGTGGGCTAACATTTATAGCCGCAAAAAAACGATAACCGTTCAACCTACGCTCCAGCACATGGAGCGTATCTTTTTCCTGAAACACATGATGCAACAGCTGAGTACCCTTTTAAATTCACCTTATATCCTATCCGCGCTGGCGGGTATTATCGGCTTAATGGTCGGCAGTTTTCTCAATGTCGTCATTTACCGGTTGCCGATCATGATGCAGCGCAACTGGAAAAAGGAATGCATGGATTACCTGGAACTACAGCAGGATGAAGAATCTGAAACGGAGCCCTTTAATCTGTCCCTGCCCTTATCGCGCTGCCCAAACTGCAATACGCCTATCAAGCCCTACCAAAATATCCCGGTTATCAGCTATGTATTTCTTAAAGGCAAATGCGCGCAATGCCAGACTCCCATTTCCTTGCGCTATCCGCTTATTGAAACTTTCACGGCCATTGCCTCGGCGATTGTGGCTTGGCATTTCGGTTATACGCCACAGACCGTTTTTGCCCTGGCGCTGACCTGGTCGTTGATTGCACTGAGCTTTATCGACATCGACCACCAGTTATTGCCGGATTCCATCACCTTACCGACATTGTGGGTGGGATTATTTTTGAGCCTGTTTGCACTATTTGCCGACACGCACGCCAGTATCATAGGAGCTATTGCCGGTTATCTGGCGCTGTGGACTGTTTACCATCTGTTCAAACTGGCGACGGGTAAAGAAGGCATGGGTTATGGCGATTTTAAATTACTGGCTTTATTCGGCGCCTGGCTGGGCTGGCAGAGCCTGCCCGTTATTATTTTATTGTCATCGCTGGTGGGGTCGGTCATAGGCATTGCCATGGTCGTTTTTGTCAAACGCGACCATAGGATCCCGATCCCGTTCGGCCCTTACCTGGCAATGGCGGGATGGATCGCCTTGCTATGGGGCAATGACATCAACCGGCTCTATCTTGCAACAGTAGGTTTATAGAGACATGCTTAAAATCGGTCTGACCGGCGGTATCGGTTGCGGCAAAACAACCGTCGCGCACCTGTTCGCCGAACACGGCAGTCCCATTATCGATGCCGATCAGATAGCGCACGAACTGGTAGGCAAGGGCCAGCCCGCGCTCGAGCAGATACGACACCAATTCGGCGCCGATATACTTCATCCGGATGGTTCACTGAACAGAGCCCGGCTCAGGGAAATCGTATTTTCCGATCCGGCCCAAAAACAAAAGCTCGAAGCCATTCTTCACCCGCTGGTTTACCAATCCATACAAGCGGAACTTGAAAAACTGAATGCGCCCTACTGCATCATCGCCATACCCTTATTGTTCGAAACCAATATGGCCCATTTTGTCGACCGGGTACTGGTGGTCGATTGCCCGGTCGAAATACAGATAGCGCGCGTTCAAAAACGCGACCATCTTACCCTCGAAAGAATCCAATCCATCCTGGACAGCCAAGTATCGCGCGCCTATAGAAAATCGCATGCGGATGATCTTATCGACAATTCCGTATCTGATTACGGACTTGCAGAACAGGTCAAAAAACTGCACAATTTATACCTCTCATTAAGCGCCAGCTAGGATACACCTATTCGTGAATACCAATATTACCTATGAATTTCCACTCAATGAACGAATCCGGGTTTTCATACGGCTTGAACAGCTGTTCCAACAATTCAGTCATTTTCTGGTCGGACCGACAGTCGATGACAAACGTGCCGCACTTAACGTCCTGCTTGACATCATGATGATTTTCAGGCGCAACGACCTGAAATCGGAAATTCTGAAGGAACTGGACCGTCATGCCAAAGTATTGAACAAAGTCGCCAACAGCGATGGCGTAGATAAGGAGAAACTGACACAGCTGTTGCAACAAGTCACCCAGACCAGCAAGCGGCTTTATGCCGTCAGCGGCAAAATCGGCATTAACGTCATGGAAAGCGACTTGTTCCAAAGCATCGCTCAACGCAGCTCGATCCCCGGGGGCACCTGTTGTTTCGATCTGCCTGAATTCCATTACTGGCTGGAACAGGATGAACCCATACGTTTGAAAGACCTGGAGCAATGGAGCCGGCCGTTCATGGACATTTACACAGCCATCGACCTGATACTCGGCTTTATACGCAACAGCAACGCACCGACCCGGGAAGTTGCTGAAGCCGGCTTTTTTCAGTTATCGCTGGACAGAAGCCAGCCTTTCCAGTTGCTGAAAGTGAGCGTGGATAAATCCATCCCTTGTTTTGCGGAAATCAGCGGCGGCAAACACCGTTGCACCATTCGGTTCATGGCGCCGTCTTCCGATAACAAGCGCCCGACTCAAACACCTGACGACATTCCTTTCTCCTTAACCTGCTGTCTGTTTTGATGCCAACATCCGACAAACCGCTTATCGTCAAATGTCCCACATGCAAACGCCCCGTGCCCTGGACGCCGGAGCAGAAATTCAAGCCTTTCTGCTGCGAACGCTGCAAACTGATCGATCTGGGAGAATGGGCCATGGAAGAAAAAAAGATTCCTGGAGAACCCTTGTCCGAGGACGACGGCGATAACGATGATACATTCCGGCACTGATTAATCCAGAAATCCCCTGATCGCGGCAATCCCCTGCCCGCCAGCCTGCCGCGCCGTCATAAGACACGATAATGACATGCCGCCCAGGGCGTAAACAGGCAAATTCACTTCGGAGACCATCTCGCTGAATTGCCGCCAGCCGAGCGCCGGCGCCCCCGGATGCGTTTGAGTGGGCAACACGGGCGCCAAAACGGCAAAATCAATGCCGATGGCCTGCGCATGCCGCAGTTCCTGAAGACTATGACAGGAAGCCGCCAGCCATTTGATGTGTGCAGGCCGTTTTTCTAGCGCCATTAAATGCCTGCCGGTCAAATGGACGCCGTCGGCATGGAGTTCATAGGCTCTGTCCACAGCCGAATTCATCAGCAACAGAGCGCCATGCTGCCTGCACAAAGGGTAAGCCCGATCGATAAACGCCTGGACGGCAACAAAGGGTAAGGACTTCAGGCGCGCCTGTACCAGCTTGACGCCCCGGTTCAATATTTTTTGCAGATTGGCCAGCAACTTCGACTCATCGGCATCATCCAGAATCGCATAATAGGCCGGTAACCGGGCCGCCATGATAATGGGGCCATTGGCTGCCGGAAACGCATAGTCATCCAGTTCATCGGGAGTCACCCATTTAAACGGCTGGCCTTCGCAGCCTCTGGCGCGGCCCGAGAACTGCTCCACCAGAAAGACATGCAGCTGGACCGACAAATCAGGGTATTGATGTTCCAGGGAAATAAGCGGACAGGCGACCTCGACGGTAATATCGAGCTCCTCCTTGAGCTCGCGGCTTAACGCCTGTTCGGCCGTTTCCATGGGCTCTATTTTGCCGCCCGGAAATTCCCACAGGCCGCCTTGATGCAAGGACCGGTCCCGCAGCGAAATCAAAATCCGCCCGGCCGTGTCTTTTACCACGCCAACCGCAACCTGAAGAGGCTTCATATCAATCTATCGCTACTCGTCGAGTATAAAGACGCATGATCCCGCTCGTTAAGTTCTATATTCAGCATTGATCTTGACATAATCATAGGAAAAATCGCAGGTCAGAATTTCCTGACTGGCTTCGCCGCGCCCCAGCGCCACCGTCACGGTGATTTCCTGCTGGTCCATGACCCGTTGGCCGGCTGCCTCGGTATAGTCGTCAGCCCGTCCGCCGTTTCTGACAATACAGACCTGGTCCAGATAAATCTCCACCTTGTCCAGATCCATGTTTTCCACACCGGCCCGGCCCACGGCAGCCAGAATCCGCCCCCAGTTGGGATCGCTGGCGAAAAAAGCGGTCTTGACCAGCGGCGAATGCGCGATGGTCTTGCCGACGCGCACGGCTTCCTCATCAGTTGCCGCCTGTTTGACCACGATACGCATCAGCTTGGTGGCCCCTTCGCCGTCCCTGACGATGGCTTCGGCCAGTTGCTTGCAGACTTCCATGACGGCCTCGGCAAAAATCCGGTAATGATCGCTATCTTCCTCGATTTCCGGCGCCGCTGAACAACCACTGGCAATCAGGACGCAGGCATCGTTGGTCGAAGTGTCGCCGTCGACGGTGATACGGTTAAACGACTGCTCCACAGCCTGGACCAGACACTGCTGCAAAAGCGGCTGCCTTATCTTCGCATCCGTGGCCATAAAACCCAGCATCGTCGCCATGTTCGGCTGAATCATGCCGGCGCCTTTGGAAATGCCGTTGATCGTGACCGGCTGACCGGCAATCGTGCAGACCTTGGATACGCCTTTGGGAAATGTGTCGGTGGTCATGATTGCGCGTGCGGCCTTGTCCCAGTGCTGAGGCGAAAGATTGTGCACGGCGACCGGCAAGGCGGCCTTGATTTTATCGACTGGCAGGGACTGGCCGATGACCCCTGTTGAGAAAGGCAGCACCTGACCGGCAGCACCGCCCGCCGCCTCGGCCAGATCGGCGCAGGTCGCCAGGGCGTCGCGCATGCCCTGATCGCCGGTGCCGGCATTGGCATTGCCGGAATTGACCAGCAGCCAGCGCGGCGCATTATTCAGATGCGCTTTCGCCACATGCACGGGTGCGGCGCAGAAGGCATTTTGCGTGAATACCGCCGCGCAGCTTGTGTTTTCCGGCATCTGTATCACTAAAATATCATCGCGTTCGGTCTGTTTGATGCCCGCGCAGGCGGTGCCCAGCGCGATCCCTGCCACCTCACGCATATCCGGAAAATGGTGCCCCTGAGGGAGTACTGCCATGATTTAGTCCTTCTTAGGTTTTGAAAAAAACGAAAACTTGATCAATTTTTTTAATGTCCGCGCTCATCAGCGCGCACTGTTTTTTGATTTGCTCCAGACGCTGCGCCTGCTCGCAGATAGCAAAAGGCAAGATGACTTCAACTTCAATCTGTCCATCGAGATAATGGATCCTGAAATCCTCGATAGACGGCTTGATGTCGGCCAGATAGTGTTCCAACAGCCGTTGTACATCGCTGCGCAACAGCGGCCTGGACTGATCCTGCACCCCCTCGTCATCCTCGGGATCGACATGCACCAGCACATCCATGACATCATCGAAGCGCCTGACCAGATCATCCCTGACCGCATCACCGATCATGTGGCCTTCCGACACGGTTATGCGCGGATCGACGACGATATGGGCATCGATATAGGCGTCCTCGCCCATTTGCCGCGTGCGCAGCAGATGAATGCCCTCGACGCCGTCGACGCGGTGGATTGCCGCGCGGATTTCGGCGACCATTTCCGGCGGCAAGGAGGTATCGACCAGTTCCTTAATGCTCTCGAACACCAGATTCAAGCCGATCTTGGCCACCATCAGCGCGACCAGCACGGCGGCAATCGCATCGGCGAAAGGGTAGCCCAGCAGCACGGCTGCTATGCCCCCGAGCACGACCACCGAAGACAGGGCGTCGCTACGCTGGTGCCAGGCATTGGCCAGCAATAGCTTCGAACGGGTCTTTTTGGCGATGCGCCTGGTGTAGTGATACAGCCATTCATTAATCAGAATGGAAATGGCCGCGACCCCCAAGGTAGTGGCATCCGGCACCAACAAGGTTTCCGGCGCCGCGATGCGCTCCAGCACATGCCAGACGATGGCGCCGGCGACGGCGATCAGGCCGATGCCCAGAATGACCGTCGCTATGGTCTCAAAACGGCGATGGCCGTAAGGATGCTCATGATCCGCCTCGCGGCTGCCCAGCTTGATGGCGATAATCACCAGCAGATCGCTCAGCAGATCCGACAGGGAATGAATGCCGTCGGCGATTAATGCGGCCGATTGGCCCAGGATGCCGAAACCGATTTTAATACCGGTCTGGATAATATTGACCAGCGCCCCGACATAGGTCGCCCGGGCTTTCAGCTTATCCGCGGTTGCCGCATCACAGACTTCAGCCATTAGCCGCCCACTTCCAGCACAATGACGTATTCGCCGTCATCGGCCTGGGTTTCCAGCACCTTGTGGCCATTGATGCGGCACCAGGCCGGAATGTCCTGCATGACGCCCGGATCGGTGCCGATCACCTCAAGCTGATCGCCGGCCTTAAGCTGCTTGACCTTGTCCTGCGTGCGGATGACCGGCAAGGGGCACAGCAGGCGCCGGGCATTTAACGTCTCTCTCGTCATATGAACCATGCCTCCGGAATCTGATCGGCGGGCAACGGCTTGACCTGAACCGTTCTTGTCGAGCAGTCCTTGTCCGTGATGCTGACATCGACGCGATCGGCCTCACGGCCCTGGCCGTAGCGCGCGGTAATGGCGGCCGCCAATTGCAAATCCTCGTCGGACGGCGAGCCGTCGATCAGCACCAATGGCCCGCTATGGCTCGTGCTGCTCATGGTCATGAATTCTTTTTTATAGCCCTGCAGAAAGCGGCCCTCGCCCTCTTCCCTGGCGACGATCATTTTGAAATTCGGCCTGGGCCGGATATGGCGGCCGACTTTCAGCAGCATTACATCGTCCAAGTCATAGGCTTTATTGTTGTCGCGGGCCTGCCATAAATCGACCAGTTTGGCCGAATAGCTGGCGTCGGTCAGAAAACAGCAACCGCCGGCCGGCTGCGCGTACTCGCTGAAGCCGTAGTGTTCGGCCAGCGCCATCTGCGGCTTGCGCGAGCGGCCGCTGAAATCATGCAGTTTTTCACGATCGACCCAGCCCTCGCGCTCCGGCAAGGTAGGCGGCAGATTCTTCGCGCACAGAGGCCGCAGCAGCAAGTCGTCGGCGCCGGACTCGCGCGCGACGATCGGCATGGTTTCCTTGCGCTGCGACATCGGCCGCTGGCCGATCACTTCGCCGGTAATGATGAAATCGAAGCCGTTCTCGGCGATCCACTGCTTGGCCTTGTTGACCATGAAAATCTTGCAGTCCAGGCACGGGTTCATGTTGGCGCCATAGCCGTGCTTCGGATTGATCAGCACATCCTTGTATTCCTCGATCACATCGATGATATGCAGCTTGATGCCCAGCTGTTCCGCAACCCATAATGAATTATTGCGCTTGGGTTTGGCCTTGTCCTTTGCCCGGATGGCATGCGTGTGGCCTTCCACGCAAAAACCGGTAAAGAAGTTGATGCCTTCAACCCGCACCCCCTGCTCCAGAATTGTCTTCGCCGCCAGCATTGAATCCAGTCCTCCGGAAATCAACGCTACCGCTTTTCTTTGTTGACTCATAACGCTCAAAAAATATTAAAAAATGGGCCTATTATACCCGTTTATTCGGCAATGCCACTTCAACTTCTGTAAGTCATCACCTAAACTTTAAGGTTTAATCATTATTCTCGGCATCGATTGCAATATGGAATTCAAAGACTACCTTAAAATTTTGGTCCACAAAGACGGCTCCGACCTTTACCTGACCGTGGATGCGCCGCCGGCCGCCAAATTCGAAGGCTCGCTGAAGCCTTTGGAAAACATCAAGCTGACCCGGGAACGTATCAAGGAAATCGCTTACAGCCTGATGGATGAAGAGCAGCAAAAGGCGTTCGAACAGGTACCCGAAATGAATCTGGCGCTTTCCGAACCCGGCATCGGCCGCTTTCGCGTCAATATTTTCAAGCAACGCAACAGTCTGGCGCTGGTCATCCGCAACATCAAGGTCGATATTCCCAATGCCGATAAACTGGGATTGCCGCCCGTGCTGAAAAAATCCATCATGGAAAAGCGCGGCCTGATCCTGTTCGTCGGCGGCACAGGTTCCGGCAAGTCAACCTCGCTCGCGGCCCTGATCGATTACCGCAACAGCAACGCATCCGGTCATATCATTACCATCGAAGACCCTATCGAGTATATCCACCCGCATAAAAAATCGCTGGTCAACCAGCGCGAAGTCGGCGTCGATACGCTAAGCTATGAAGACGCGCTGAAAAACACGCTGAGGCAGGCCCCCGACGTCATTCTGATCGGCGAAATCCGCAGCCAGGAAACCATGGAACACGCGCTCGCTTTTGCCGAAACAGGCCATCTGTGCCTGTCTACGCTGCATGCCAATAACGCCAACCAGGCCCTGGACCGGATCATCAACTTCTTCCCCGAGGAGCGCCGCAATCAACTGCTGCTGGACTTGTCGCTGAACCTGAAGGCATTCGTCTCGCAACGCCTGGTGCCTACCGTCGACGGCAAACGCACGGCCGCCATTGAAATCCTGCTGGGTACGCAACTGGTCCGCGACCTGATCCAGAAGGGCGATATCCACTCCATCAAGGAAGCCATGGAAAAATCGGAAAACGTCGGCATGCAGACCTTCGACAGCCATCTGTTGAGGCTATTCAAGGAGGGCACGATCTCGCTTGAAGAAGCGCTGAGCAACTCCGACTCGCCCAACAACCTCAAGCTGAAAATCAACCTGAGCGAAGGGCTTGGTTCGGTTTCGCCCGCCAAATCGCCCGACGCGGCTAGCAGTCTGGCGGGCTTTGCGCTGGAGGCTATCGAGAAGGAAGAAGAAGACGAGGAACAGGAATCGGCGGAATAATTTCCCCTGATACGGATTGAGACGGGCACGCCTGCACTTGATGTGATCACGGCTCAGCAATAAGGACCTACTCCACCGGCATTTTTAAGCTATAATTGACGCCTTTTTATTGCCCAACAGGTTTTGCTGCCGTGTCGAGTATAAATAACGATGTATCCACATTTCAGGGACTTATCCTGGCCTTACAGAAATACTGGTCGAGTCAGGGCTGTATTTTATTGCAGCCCTTGGATCAGGAAGTCGGGGCCGGGACCTTTCATCCAGCCACATTCCTGCGCGCCATAGGCCCTGAACCCTGGAACACGGCCTATGTCCAGCCCTCGCGCCGCCCCACGGACGGCCGTTTCGGCGAAAACCCGAACCGTTTGCAGCATTACTACCAGTTTCAGGTGGCGTTGAAGCCGTCGCCGGATAACATTCAGGACCTGTACCTGAATTCGCTGCGGCATCTGGGCCTGGATCTGCTCGAGCACGACATCCGTTTCGTCGAGGACAACTGGGAATCGCCGACCCTGGGCGCCTGGGGACTGGGCTGGGAAGTCTGGCTGAATGGCATGGAGGTCACGCAGTTCACCTACTTCCAGCAGGTCGGCGGCCTCGAATGCAAGCCGGTCACGGGCGAAATCACTTACGGCCTGGAGCGTATCGCCATGTATCTGCAGGGCGTGGAAAGCGTCTACGACCTGATCTGGACCAAGGGCCCGTTCGGCACGGTCAGCTACGGCGCCGTGTTCCATCAGAATGAAGTGGAAATGTCGGCCTACAACTTTGAGCAGGCCAACGTCGAGTTCATGTTCCAGTGCTTCGACAACTACGAGCAGGAATGCCGCAAACTGATCGATCTGGACCTGCCGCTGCCGGCTTATGAAATGGTGCTGAAAGCCTCGCATGCGTTCAACCTGCTGGATGCGCGCCACGCCATTTCGGTCACGGAACGCCAACGCTACATCTTAAGAGTCAGAAACATGTCTAAATCCGTAGCCGAAGCCTATTACCAACGCCGGGAATCGCTGGGCTTCCCGATGCTGACAGGACAAGGAGCATAACCATGGCGACAAGCAAACATTTACTGTTCGAACTGGGCTCGGAAGAACTGCCGCCGACCACCCTGCTGAAAATGGCGACCGCCCTGCTGAACAACATCACGCAAGGGCTGAAAGACGCCGAACTTGATTTCAGCGTCAGCCGCTTCTATGCGACGCCGCGGCGACTGGCCGTACTGATTGAAGACCTGTCTACGGCGCAGCCCGATAAAACCGTCGAAAAACGAGGCCCTGCCGTGCAAGCTGCTTTTGCGCCGGACGGCACACCCAGTAAGGCGGCCCAAGGCTTTGCCGTCAGCTGCGGCACGACTTTCGACAAACTGGAACGCCTGAAGACCGACAAGGGCGAATGGCTGTCCTTCACGCAGCACATCCAGGGCCAGGCCACCGAAAGCCTGATCCCGGACATCATCCGGCACAGCATTGCCGGGCTCCCGATCGCCAAACGCATGCGCTGGGGCAGCAGCACGACCGAGTTTGTCAGGCCCGTGCATTGGGCCGTCCTGTTATATGGCGATGCCGTCATCGATACCGAGATCTTGGGGCTGAAAACCGGCGCCGCCACGCACGGCCACCGCTTCCATGCGCCGCAACCATTGACTATCGACAAGCCTGAGAACTATGCCCAAATCCTGCTCGAGCAAGGCAAGGTCATTGTCGACTTCGAGCAGCGCAAAACCATGATCAGAAAGACTGCCGAACAGGCGGCCGCCGCCGTTCACGGCACTGCGCACATCGAAGAAGACCTGCTCGAAGAGATCGCCGCTTTAAACGAGTGGCCGGTTCCGATCACCGGCAATTTCGATCCACGGTTTCTGGCACTGCCGGCTGAAGTGCTGATCACGACCATGCAGACCAACCAGAAATATTTCCCGGTCAAAAACGCCAAAGGGGGATTGCTGCCGCATTTCATCACCTTCAGTAACATCGAAAGCAGCAATCCGCTATCGATACAGCACGGCAACGAGCGTGTCGTGACGCCGCGTTTGTCCGACGCCGAGTTTTTCTGGAAACAGGATAGAAAAAAAACCCTGGAAGAGCGTTTATTAAACCTGTCCAGCATCGTCTTCCAGGAAAAACTGGGCACGTTGGCCGACAAAACCGAACGCGTCGTCACGATCGCCGAGTATATTGCCGACAACCTCAATGAGAATACCGAACTGGCCAAACGCGCGGCATTGCTGGCCAAGACCGACCTGATGACCGAAATGGTCGGCGAATTCGGCAACCTGCAAGGTATCATGGGCCGCTATTATGCACTGGCCGACCATGAACCGGCCGAGGTCGCCTGGGCGCTTGAGGAACAATATTTTCCGAAACAATCCGGCAGCCCGACGCCGGCCAGCAAGACCGGCCAGATTCTGGCCATCGCGGAAAAAATCGATACGCTGACCGGCATATTCAGCGCGGGGTTGATTCCGACCGGCGACAAAGACCCTTACGCTCTGCGCAGGGCGGCACTGGGCACGCTGCGCATCATTATCGAGAACCGGCTGAATCTGAATATCAAGGAATTGATCGCATTCTCGCTGACGCAGTTCACGCACGAATTCGAGCACGATGAGATTTATAAACTGATCGTCGATTTCGTCTTCGACCGCCTGAAAGGCTACTGCCTCGATCAGGGCTATAGTGCCGATGAATTTGACGCCGTTATATCGGTGACGCCCGCGGAACCGCTGGACTTTATCCAGCGCCTGCAGGCCGTTAAAGCATTCCGGCAACTGCCGGAAGCCGAAAGCCTGGCCGCGGCCAACAAACGTATCCGCAATATCCTGAAAAAATCGGATACCGAAGCGGCCGGCAGCGTCGGCGAATTGAGGGATCCGCAAGAAAAACAGCTGTTAGCCGCTGCCTTGCAATCGGCCCGGGATATCCAGCCTTTACTGGCGGATCGCGACTATCAGGCCGCGCTGAACCGTCTGGCCCAGCTCAGAAATGATGTGGATGCCTTTTTCGATCACGTCATGGTCATGACCGATGACCTGGACCTGCGCGCCAACCGCTTGGCCCTGCTGACGCTGGTGTCCGAACAATTTTTGACCTGTGCCGACATATCCAGATTGCAATCGTAAACATCAGGCATGGATCGATACGTTCTGCTGGACCGTGACGGTGTCATTAATCACGATTCGGACGACTATATAAAGTCGCCGGAAGAATGGCGTCCGATCGAGGGCAGCCTTGAAGCCATTGCCCTGCTCAACCGGCACGGTTATAAGGTCGTCGTCATCACGAACCAATCAGGACTTCAGCGCGGCTTGTTCGATCAGGCCACGCTGGACCGTATCCACGCCAAAATGCATAGACTGGCCGCTGATAAAGGCGGCAAAATCGACAGCCTTTATTTCTGCCCGCATGGCCCTGCTGACGGTTGCGCCTGCCGCAAACCCAAGCCGGGCCTGCTGGAATTATTTGCCGCCGACAAACAAGTCAACCTGCAAGGCATACCTTTTATCGGCGATGCGCTACGCGACATCCAAACCGCTCAGGCTGTCGGCGCCAGCCCGATACTGGTCAAGACCGGCAAGGGTAAAAAAACCCTGACGGATAATCCCGATCTCAACATTCCTGTTTTTGAAAATCTCTATGACGCAGCAAAGTACCTCGTATCCAGGCAGTAAAATCCGGCTTTATCTCGGTTCGGCCCTGTTGTTTATCTGTATTTTCACGACCGCTACTCTCGTGGCCCTGCTGATTTTTTTATGCATACTGGGACCTTTTTCCTTACGCTATAAAGTCGCCACCGCCTGGTGCTCGCTTGTAGTCTGGATGACGAAGTTCTTCTGCGGCCTCGGCTATGAGGTTGAGGGACTGGAGCATATCAAGGAGTTGGATGCAGCCATTGTATTGAGCAAGCATCAGTCGGCCTGGGAAACGCTGGCGTTACGGCATATCCTGCCACCCCAAACCACCCTGCTAAAGCGCTCGTTGCTTTGGATGCCGCTGTGGGGCTGGGCCCTGGCGACACTGAGACCGATAGCCATAGATCGCGAAAACCAGCGTGCCGCCTTGCGAAGGCTATTGGACGAAGGCACGGCTTGCCTGCATGACGGCTTGTGGGTGGTGACTTTTCCGGAAGGCACGCGCACGGCGCCCGGCGAAGAAAAGAAATTCGGCGCCGGCGGTGCCATGCTGGCGCAAAAATCCGGCTATCCTGTCATACCGATTGCGCTTAATGCCGGGGAATTTTGGCCTCGCTACAGTTTTTTAAAATATCCGGGAACGATCAAGGTAAGGATTGGCCCGGTCATTGAGAGCCAGGGGCGCAAAGCCGCTGACATCAATGCCGAAGCCGAAGACTGGATCAGGCAGGCCATGAAGGACATCAGCGCTCGTTAGGAAACGGACTTGCACTTCTATTTTATACAATCATAAAACGCAGAGTGGGCAATATGCGTATAATGACGGCCTTGCTATTTCAATTTAAGACAGAATAACGGTAACACTTCCATGAAAAAACTACTGCTGATTTCCTTTTCCGCATTGTTTCTTTCAGCTTGTGCTGACAAAAATCAATATGAACAAGCTGTATTGGAACAAATGAAGAAAGAAAAAGATATCCAGGACTATAACATTGAGCCCCAGCACATGGCCGACTGTGTGGTTGATTTGACATCAAAAAACATGCCCGGCATTTTCCCAGGCGACCCCAACCGCATGACCGCTTACCGTAACTATACCAAGATGCTGAAGTTGAAGGATTCTGAAGATCCCAGGAAAACACTGGAAGAATTGCGCAACGATTTCGGCTCGGCCAAGGCGCTTGCCGACGCACATAGCAACTATACCGAAAGCATGATGAACTGCATTTCCGCCGTCATCATGGAGTCCGAGGAAGAAGCGGCCGCGGAAGAACCAAAGCCAGCGGAGGCGGAGCCGCCTAAAAATTAACAGTCGCCTCAAGGATGGAGGCGATCAAAAATGCCGCATCAAGCCAACGGATTGCGCGGATAGTAATCATAAAAACAGGCTGTAAATTGAATCGGGGCAATGGTATTGCCCCCCGGCTACTGTTGCAAAAAAACGGCGTCGCACGATCCGGTTTCTTTGTGCAACAGATCGCGTTACCTCATGGTGAGTGCTACGCTTGCCGCAGAAGACCGGCTCCCCGGCCTGTCCATCCGCTACCGGCGAGACCATCAACCTATCGCCGCCATCACATGCCCGCCCCCTGTTATCGAACTTGCCGGACACACCATTGATCAACACCGGATGCGCCTCGGCAATCCGCACCGTCAACTGCGACAAGCATTCTGATTGTCGCCAAACCTGATGTCAGCCACCTGAGCCTTGTGGCTGATGGCAGCGGAAACCGGTATACCTATATGATCTGAACGTTCTTTATGCATAACCGGTTAGGTACGGCTTAAAACCGCTTCCATGAATGTATCGAATCATCATCGAGCGCTGGGTTGCACAGCCTGATTCAGAGTCCGCTTGAATCAGACTGCGCAAAACACCGACAGATCGAGAGCGCACCGGTCGGGCGATGAGCGCTATTCGGCTCGCTTTCCTGTGCCGGGGCCGGTTTATTCGCTAATGCCGCCGCGGGTTAAATGCGCTGGCTCTAGTAATTTTTCCAGCTCATCCCGGCTCAGTTCAGTCATTTCAGCGGCAACGTCGATAATTGGCCGGCCCTGTTTATAAGCGGCTTTGGCGACTTCGGCGGCTTTTGAATAACCGATGATCGGATTCAACGCCGTCACCAGGATCGGATTTTTTGCCAGAGCCTGCTGCAGATTGTCTTCCCGGACAGTGAAACCGGCAATCGCCTTATCGGCCAACACGCGGCTGACGTTGCCGAGCAGTTCTATGCTTTGCAGAATGTTGTAGGCGATCACAGGCAGCATCACGTTCAGCTGGAAATTGCCGGATTGGCCCGCGATGGTGATCGTCGTATCGTTGCCGATCACTTGGGCCGCCACCATGGCCGTCGCCTCGGGAATAACGGGATTGACTTTGCCGGGCATAATGCTGCTGCCAGGCTGTAGCGCCGGCAGTTCTATCTCTCCCAGGCCCGCCAGCGGGCCGCTGTTCATCCAGCGCAAATCGTTGGCAATCTTCATCAGGCTGACCGCTATGACTTTCATCTGGCCTGATAATTCCACCATGGCGTCCTGCGCGCTCAGACTTTCGAAAAACGATGCGTTCGGCTCGAACGGCAGCCCGGTTTCTTCGCTGAGCGCCTGCGCGAATTTCGCCGCAAACCCGGGATGCGCGTTGATGCCGGTACCGACCGCCGTGCCGCCCTGAGCCAGCTTATAGACCCGGGGCAGCGCGGCATTGATGCGGTCGATGCCGTTGCGGATCTGTAGCGCCCAGCCGCCGAGTTCCTGACTCAGGCGCACAGGCATTGCATCCATCAAATGCGTGCGCCCGGTTTTGGTAATGTGGTCGAGAGCAGCGGCTTTGTCTTCCAGGGCCTGGGCCAGATGCGCCAACCCCGGCAGCAATACTTTCTGGCATTCGAGCGCGGCGCTGACATGAATAGCGGTCGGGATCACGTCGTTGCTGCTCTGCCCCATGTTGACATGATCATTCGGATTGACCGACTGACCAGCGATCCGGCCGGCCAAATTAGCCAGCACTTCATTGACGTTCATGTTGGTGCTGGTGCCGGAGCCGGTTTGAAACACGTCAATAGGAAAATGCCGCAGATGATCGCCGTCGATGACTTGCTGGGCCGCCTGCACGATCGCCTGGCCGATAGCGGTGTCAAGTTCCCCCAGTTCCAAGTTGACCCTGGCGGCATTTTGCTTGATCAACGCCACGGTCTTGATGAAAGCCGGCGGCATGGTCAAGCCGCTGACCGGGAAGTTATTGACCGCGCGCTGCGTCTGCGCGGCATACAAGGCATCCGCCGGCACTTCCAGTTCGCCCATGCTGTCTTTTTCTATTCTAAAGTGTTCAGTCATTGCTTAATCCGCTAATAAATTCGTTAACATCGTTGCGATCAAACGGCCACCCCAGATCTTGTTGAGTGGCCGGATGATATAAAACAGGAATCCGTACCGCGTAATCGGTCTGCCATTGCGTCTGCTCGGCTATATCCACCGTTTCGATGACCAGCTGGGCGACATCTTGCGCTCGACATGTTTCAATAATCGCTTCCGCCTCTTCACACAGATGACAACCCGGCGTACCCAGCAGCAGTAGTTTTACCATCAGTGCTTGGTCAATTTGTCAAGATAGCCCATGAGTAAGGCGGATACCACGAAGGTGATATGAACCAGCGCATACCACATGATTTTACTATTATCGGTCGCTTGTATATTCATAAAAACCTTCAATAAATGGATCGAGGATATGGCGACTATCGATGAGGCAACCTTCATTTTCAGGGAGTTATAATCGTGCGTGCCCAGCCAGTCGAGTTTCTCGGTCTCCTCGCTCAGATCCATGCGCGAAACAAAGTTTTCATAGCCGCTGAACATAACGATAACGATCAGGCTGGCGACCAGTGTCAAGTCAATCAATGTCAGCAATTTGAGGATTAAATCCGACTCGTCAACTTCTAGAATATGCGGAATGAAATGATAAAATTCCTGAAAGAATTTGATCGAAAGCGCCAACAACGCCAGGCTCATGCCTACGTAAATCGGTGCTAATATCCAGCGACTGGCATACATGAGCCTTTCCAATGATCGCTCGATTTTCTGTTTTATTGTCATGCGTGTTTTATTCCTGGTGATTATTAGTGCAAATGTCCCGCCAGCCAGCGCTCAGCCTCGTCTTCAGCGATACCTTTGCGCCGCGCATAATCCGCCAGTTGATCCTTATCGATTTTACCGACATTGAAGTACTGCGCATCGGGGTGAGAGAAATACCAGCCGCTCACCGCAGAGGCGGGGTACATCGCATAGCTTTCGGTCAGTTCTATTGAGGTGCTTTCGGTTACATCCAGCATTTCAAACAACTTGGCTTTCTCGGTATGATCCGGACAGGCCGGATAGCCGGGCGCCGGCCTTATGCCCTGATAGGCCTCGCTGATCAACTGTTCATTGGCATAGGCCTCATCTTTGGCATAGCCCCAGTAATCCTTTCTGACTGCTTGATGCATGTATTCGGCAAATGCTTCCGCCAATCTGTCGGCCAGGGCCTTGAGCATAATGGCGCTGTAATCGTCATGATCCTGCTCAAACTGCCGCAGTTTTTCTTCTATGCCGATACCGGTTGTGACGGCGAATGCGCCAATATAATCGGCTTTGCCGCTATCGACCGGCGCGATAAAATCGGACAGGCAGAAATTTGGCCGGCCCGGCGCCTTCATGTTCTGTTGCCGCAAGTGATGCAAGGTCTCGAGTATTTGTCGGCGCGAATCATCCGTATAAACAATGACATCATCGCCATCGCTATTGGCTGGAAAAAAGCCGATAACAGCTCGGGCGGACAGCCATTCCTCGGTAATGATTTTTTTCAGCATGACCTGGGCATCGTCAAATAATTTTCTGGCCTCATTGCCGATGACTTTATCGTCGAATATTTTCGGATAACTGCCAGCCATTTCCCAGGTTTGAAAGAACGGTGTCCAATCGATATACCAGACCAGCGTGTCCAGCGGGAAATGATCGATGACTTTGGTACCCAGAAACGTGGGTTTGACCGGCTCATAATTACCCCACACGTATTTATTGCGCCTTGCCGCAGCCAGCGTATGTTGCTTGGTTTTCGCCTCACGACCTTTATGCCGCTCTCTGACCTCTGCGTATTCCGCACGGATTTTTTTGACGAAATCATCTTTCAGCTCATCGCTCAGCAGATTGCTGGCTACACCGACACTTCGGGACGCATCGGTCACATAAACGGTAGGCCCGTGGTAGTTAGGTTCGATTTTTACCGCCGTATGCGCGCGCGATGTAGTGGCACCGCCTATCATCAACGGGATAACAAATCCCTGGCGCTCCATTTCCTTGGCCATATGCACCATTTCATCAAGGGACGGTGTAATCAGGCCGCTTAAACCGATAATATCGACGTTTTCCAGACGCGCAGTCTGCAGGATTTTTTCCGCCGGCACCATGACGCCTAAATCGATAACTTCATAGTTGTTGCATTGCAGCACGACGCCAACAATATTTTTGCCGATATCGTGCACATCGCCCTTGACCGTGGCCATCAGGATTTTACCGTTAGTCCTGATGTCACCGGATTTGTCGGCTTCCATGAACGGCATTAAATAAGCGACGGCTTTTTTCATGACCCGCGCGGATTTGACGACTTGAGGCAGGAACATTTTACCGGCGCCGAACAGATCGCCGACCACATTCATGCCATCCATCAATGCGCCTTCAATAACATGCAGAGGCCTTTCGGCTTCCAATCTCGCTTGTTCAGTATCCTCATCAATATAATCGGCGATACCTTTGACGAGAGCATGTTCCAAGCGTTTATTGACGGGCCAACTGCGCCATTCCTGATCCTCCTGTTTTACCGCAGTGCTGCCGTCGCCGCGATATTTCTCGGCCAGATCCAGCAACTTTTCCGTTGCGCCCGCATGACGATTCAATACCACATCTTCGACCGCATCGCGCAGATCTTCGGGGATATCGGCATAAATCGCGAGCTGGCCGGCATTGACGATGCCCATATCCATGCCCGCATGGATGGCATGATATAAAAACACCGCATGAATCGCTTCCCGCACCGGATTATTGCCGCGGAAAGAAAACGATACATTCGACACACCGCCTGAAACCAGCGCATGCGGCAACGTTTGTTTGATTTCGCGCGTGGCATCAATGAAATCCAGCCCGTAGTTATTGTGTTCGTCAATACCGGTCGCGATCGCGAAAATATTCGGATCAAAAATAATGTCTTCAGCAGGGAAGCCGACCTGCTCGGTAAGAATTTTATAAGCCCGCCGGCAGATTTCGACTTTTCTTTCTTTCGTATCAGCCTGGCCCTCTTCATCGAAAGCCATGATGATAGCCGCCGCTCCATAACGACGGACCAGTTTGGCGTGCTGTATAAAAGCCGCCTCGCCTTCCTTGAGCGAGATGGAATTGACGATACCTTTGCCCTGGATGCATTTAAGGCCGGCTTCCAGAATCTCCCATTTGGATGAGTCCAACATGATAGGCACTTTGGCGATATCAGGCTCGGAGGCGATCAGACTAAGAAAGCGCACCATCGCTTGTTTCGAGTCCAACATGCCTTCATCCATGTTGATATCGATAATCTGGGCACCGTTTTCGACTTGCTGCTTGGCGATGTCCAGTGCGGTCTCGTAGTTACCTTCGACAATCAATCGTTTAAATAACGCTGAGCCGGTTATATTAGTGCGCTCGCCCACATTCACGAATAAAGAATCAGGACCTATGTTCATGGGTTCCAGGCCGGCTAACCGGCATTGCTTCTCGATGTTCGGAATAGGTCTAGGGCGGTATTCCCGCACGGCTTCGACTATCGCCTTGATATGCGCCGGGGAAGTACCGCAACAACCGCCGATAATATTCAAATAACCGCTACGAGCCCAGTCTGCCAGTTCTTCGGCCATCGCTTCCGGCGATTCGTCATATTCACCGAACTCGTTAGGAAGGCCGGCATTCGGATGCGCAGAAACATGCGTATCCGCAATCGTTGATAATTCATCAATATGCTGGCGCAATTCTTTAGCGCCTAGCGCACAGTTAAAACCGAACGCAACCGGCTCGATATGTCTGAGTGAATTCCAGAACGCTGCCACGGTTTGTCCGGACAGCGTTCTGCCCGAGGCATCGGTAATGGTACCGGAAATCATGACCGGTAGCTTGTAACCGATTTGTTCAAAATACTGCTCAACCGCAAAAATGGCCGCTTTGGCATTGAGCGTGTCGAAAATGGTTTCAATCAGGATAATATCAGCGCCGCCATCGACAAGTCCGCGCGTCGCTTCAGTATAGGCCTCAACCAGATCGTCAAAGGAAATGTTGCGAAATCCCGGATCATTGACATCGGGAGACATGGAGGCAGTGCGATTGGTGGGGCCTAAAACGCCGGCGACAAATCGGGGTTTTTCCGGTGTCTTTTTGGTGAACTCGTCGGCAGCCTGTCTTGCCAGACGGGCCGATTCGACGTTAATCTCATAAACCAACGCTTCCATTTCATAATCGGCCATGGCAATGCGGGTAGCATTGAACGTATTGGTCTCAACAATATCGGAACCGGCTTCAAAATAAGCCTGGTGAATAGCTTTGATGATATCGGGCTGAGTAATCGACAACAAATCGTTATTGCCCTTAAGATCCACAGTCCAGTCCGCAAAACGCTCTCCCCGGTAATCTTTTTCTTCCAACTTGTAGCTTTGGATCATTGTCCCCATCGCTCCATCGAGAAATAAGATTCGTTGGGATAATTGCTGCTTTAGTAATTGTATTTTGCTCATTGAGACTGCCAAGGTGTATCAGTTGGAATAAACATTAGTAGCGATAATCGCCTTGAATATAATCATTGCTTAAAAAGCGATCAACCACTATTATTTTGGTATTTTATTTGGAGAAGGACATGTCAAAGCCAACGGTTATTCAAGTAATTAAGAGCGTTCTGTCTGCGGTCATCGGTGTGCGGAGCGAGGAGGATAGACAAAAAGACTTCGAACAGGGATCGCTTTCCACTTATGTTGTCGTAGGGCTAATTTTTATTGTTCTTTTTGTTTCCGGCCTTATTTTCCTTGTTTCCCTTATCACAGGTAACTAAGGGCATTTCTCTCTTAATTTTTATCATGGCGATTTTTTAAACATCATTGATAAGACCAGATGGTATCGGCATAGATTAAGCTTCAATTAACAATAAAACCGTCATATTCCATTAACTACATGCCTAAAAGACTTGTATTTATTCTTGAATTGATGGCGAAACCGAGCATCTCCCCATTCTCATTTGATTCTGTCTGAAAAAAAAGGTTCTGATATTTTTCAATTGGCTTCAAACCAGCTGTGTTGCCCTCCATGCCGTAACAAAACTGCGCCTACAGCCATAAAAAAAGCCCAAGCTGCGCTTGAGCTTTAATTTTAAGGGAACTATTTTTACTTTTCTGTTGTTTTAAAGCTCTGTTTTATGCCTTGAAACAGTTCCTTGAGACCACTGAATAGATTAGCCAAATTAAATTCTTCTTTAAGAACGAACTTATTGCGAACCACTGCAACGGCCATAAAACCGGCAATTGGAGGCATCAATTCAAAAAATATCGATAATAAAATACCGCCTACTCCTTGAAAACCACTTTCATTTTTTCTATCGCCAATACTCAATAAATCTCGTTCATAACCTGCGTTGCTCTCACTGCCTTTGATCGCCTCTAAAATATAGATATTGAACTGAACCAATAGCATTTGCACCGCAAAAAAGACCGCCGCACTGATCGCGACCCACATCAGCACATTATTTATTTTTGCTCTCATGGCTGACTGGTAAACCCAGAGAGCCGCAATAATCATTATAATACCGCCTATCATCGTTATACCTCTTTTTTAATTATCATTTTTTTGTCAGGAAGAAGAAAAGATATTTGCATTTCAAAACCATGTTGGCGCCGTCTTTTTCAACAACCCTGCATGATTCGTACTTTTCTCGTCCAGGTGTAGATTGCTTTTTCAGTACGCCATCCTCCACGGAATACTTCAAGGCTGCCTTAAATTCACTGGTGCGCCCGACAGAGTCAGTTGCTGTTGTTTGCAGCGTACCATCATCCTTGAAATCCCACTCAACGGTAATTTCCTTTTTTTCTCCGTCCAGTTTAATCGCTTCCGCATACAAGTTCCATTTTCCCAAGATCTCGGATTTGTCCTTTAATAGGACATCGGCATTCGCAGAGAGCGCAAAGAAAATTGCCGCCAGCGGTAATAGTTTAATGTATTTCTTCATCTTTTTATCTCAATATATCTGCTTTCAGGCCCTAGATTTTAAAGTATAACACAGCGGCTATCGAGCTTTAAATTTCAGCCAAGCGCAACGCCAACAGATCATCTCCCTTAGAAATCCTATAACAATTAACCCTTGACATTAACTTTACCTAAAGTATCATACGATTTCCGTTTGCTATATCATTAGCAGTTTCTAAATTACAAATTATAGGTAGGACACTCATGGGAGCGATCTTAGATATCACCGAAATGTTAAAAGAGCCAGCTGGCATGGTCGGCGCAGTTGTTGTTATAGCCGCTGGCTATTTCCTCGTAAAATGGGTTTTCGCTGAGCACCCAGACGACGAAAAGTAAGTTTTAACAAATTCGTCCCTACTTGGGCCGCTCACGCTTGGTTCACTAGCGTTTGTAGCGGCCTCAGTTTAGCCCCATATTTCCCCCCCGCAAGACGCATATTTATTTTATAATTTATACATTGATTGCTTCGTTTTTCGAATTTTAAAATGTATAAATTACTATCCTCCAAGATTTGGGATCTTCATTCCAAACAAGCACCTGCTATAGGTATAGGCCTGTTTCGATTATTTTATGGACTGGTCACCTTCCAGGAAATTATTTTCCTCTTGTATTTCAATCACTTGATTTTTGATCCGATACCCTATATCGATGTGGAATTCCCTATGATTCCCTTTTTTTTATGCCTATGGGGAATCATTGCCTTTTTTATCATCATCGGCTATCGCTATCAATTTGCAGTTATTTGCAATTATATCTTCTGGATAGTTTTTGTGAATTTTACGCCTATGCAACGGGATTTTGACGGCGGCTTTGATGTATTCATGATAGGCGCAGGATTTTTCTTGCTTTTTATGCCTGGCAACCGCGCCTTTTCCATAGACAGCCTCAGACAAAAGCTCAGCACACCTTTTACCCACTACAGCACTCATTCCAAGCCAACTGTTTCAGCTCTTGCTTATTACCTGCCTGTTGCCATTTGCCTTGGACTCCTTTATTTCGACTCCGCAATTCATAAAATGTTTGCCGAACACTGGCGCAATGGCCTTGGCTCCTGGTTACCATCCACGCAGCCCTACTATGTTTCGGCAATTGATATGTCCTTTTTATTAAACAATGAGTTTTTGGAAAAGACCATCGGCTATACTATTCTAGTCTTTCAGTTTACTTTTATATTTTTCTTCTCTAACCCTCATTTACGCATAGTTTATTTACTAGTCGGGGTCGGGCTTCACTTAGGCATTACTCTGTCTTTTAATATCTATCCTTTTGGTATGGGCATGCTTATATTTTATACGCTACTCATTCCATTTAGCTGGTGGAGATCCCTTGGCGAACTGGTTATCTCAAAACACCCCTCGCTTATTGTCTTTTATGATCAGCAATGTCCACTATGCAATCGAACCGTCCTCACCCTCAACCATTTCGATATTTTTAAAAATATCGATTTTAAATCGGCTCAAGAATACGCTTCCGACTATCCCGTCCTTGCATCATTAACCAACGAAACCTTACTCACTGACTTATATGCGTTAGATAATAATAGCCGCATCTACTCCGGCATTGACACTTATATTCAAATTTTTGCAAAAATGCGCTATCTGCTCCCCATTAGCGTACTTATGCGCCTACCCGGCATTTACCATTATGCCTCAAACAAATACCGAGCCATTGCCGATTCGCGCACCCGTATTTCCTGCTCATCCGATTGCATTGTAACGACACCACTATCTGATAATAGTTTTTATCATCGTTTTTTTGAACAATTCGCAACTCGCACACCAAAGGTGTTTTCGACCCGACTTTCAAAAGCACTCATCGTCATATTATTTTTGCAATTAAACAGCACCATACATTACGGTCTAATCTACAGGTTTAATCTAGATACAAAGCAGAACATTATTGCCTCGACTCTTGCTCAGGCAAGCAATTCATCATTATTGCTCTCTCAAAACTTTTCCGGCATTACACCTCATGCACTTTATCTACACGATCATTTTGCCGGCTATGACCATATTTTGGGCATTACTTATATCGATAAAAATAACGCCGAACATTGGTTGCCTTTCGTTAACGAGGAAGGCCGATTATTAGCGCCAAATTGGGGCAGAGTCCATTCCATGTGGGCAAATATTGCTGTCACACCTAATATAGATAACAAGCGTTTACACAAATTTATTATGAAAGTAACCGCTTTTTGGGGGCAAAAAATTGGCTTGGATCTTGACGATACGTTATTCCATATAAAGCTTAAGAAAATTGACGCGCCCGCATATTGGGTTCACGACCAACTACATAAAAACTTTTCATCTCCATGGAGTACGATTGGCACAGTCAAATGGAATAATGGCACTGTAGCCATTGAACTGCCTGAGAATATCAATGAGCTATAACTTTACAGAGAAATTTAGAAATATTTTATTATTGCATCATCAATGTAGTCATGATATAAATTGCCTGTGCTTAAAAAAACTGGCGCAAAAATAATTAAAAATAATTCACACCCCATTGGAGGATATTATTATGAAGAAAGTATTATCACTTTTAGCTATGGCATTAATGATTGTTGGCTTAACTGGCTGCATCGATGATCCAGATGGCACTAAACAAAAAGTTTCCAGCTCTATCGAACTTTAAGAAATAGAGCCCGTATAATCAAAGAACCCGGCTTAACGCCGGGTTCTTTGTTTTTGCCCTTTTGGCATGCCATTTAACATACGTTCTGGCACAGCCACCTAACAAGCCATAAAGCCCCCACTCCATCGCCTATTTTCTTCTAACCAAATCTATTGATCCTTGGCTATAAGTGTTTAGGTTCATAATGGATTCCAGGGAACTCTCTGGTAATCAGTTCCAGCAGTGAACTTAATAATGCTTGACCGCGTTTAGTTGCGTTATGCACAAACTTCGAAGAAGCCTAAATAAATGGGCTGATGCGCTTGAGAAATCGCGCAAGGCAAGCATAACCAGGAACTCAACTTTGATCAAAAACCTTCCATCGCTCACATACACCTCATAAAATCCATCGCGCGCAATTTCCCGGCACCATGGCAAACGCGCTTTTTCGAGCGCATCCCCATGACTCCAGACGGTCATAAATCGCCTATTCATTGATGTAAACGGCGTACCCGGCGCTATCATGTTTTGAATAATGGGGGCAGGATAGTCGCTTGCCGGACATTTTTTAATATCTTAATGATCATTGGCACGCCGTGCTGAATCTTACCCAATATCAGCGGCTTTTGAGCTATGCTCATTTCTGGTGTATGACTTAGAGATGAAAGCGGTGTAACCTGTTGGTAAAGATCTCGCCAGATCAACCACCAATATGAGGAAAACACCGCCATGACAGATAGTAATGTCATTAACCTGAATAAGCCAGAACAGAATGATCCGTTGCAGGAAGTGCTGCGTGAAAACTACTGGCTGCCGCCATTGAAGCCGAGGTCGCCGCCTTTCTCACGCAGCATAGCGGCTTAAAAACCGATGAGCATAAAGCCGCCGTGGTCCGGAACGGCTATCTGCCTGAGCGTTCGATTCAAACCGGGCTCGGCGACATGGCGGTCAAAGTGCCGAAAGTACGGGATCGCTCCGGCTCGGGTATCAAGTTCAACAGCAGCCTGGTGCCGCCCTATTTGAAGCGCACCAAGAATATTGAGGAATTTCTGCCCTGGCTTTACCTGCGAGGCATCTCAACCGGGGATTTCTCGGAAACGCTGAAGCACCTGCTGGGCCCGGAAGCGCCGGGCTTGTCAGCGGCTACGATCAGCCGTTTAAAACAGGACTGGGAGCAGGATTACCAGGACTGGACCCGGCGAGACCTGAACCAAAAGCGCTACGCCTATGTCTGGGCCGACGGTGTTTACAGTCATGTGCGCATGGACGACAGGCTGTGCCTGCTGGTGATCACCGGTTCCGATGAAAACGGCCGCAAGGAGCTGGTGGCTTTATCCGACGGCTACCGTGAATCGGCGGCAAGCTGGGAAGAAGTGCTGACGGATTTGCGGCAGCGGGGACTGAAGACGGCGCCCAAACTGGCCAATGGTGATGGAGCGCTGGGGTTCTGGAAAGCGGTGGGTAAACTCTGGCCGGAAACCGATCAGCAGCGCTGCTGGGTGCACAAGACGGCCAACGTCCTGGAAAAACTGCCGAAAGCCATGCAGCCCAAGGTCAAGGAGGCGCTGCACGCGATCTGGCAGGCGGAAACTCGGGAACAGGCCTATAAAGCCTTTGACCACTGCCTTGAGCGGTTCGAGCCGAAATACCCGAAAGCGATGGCGTGTTTGGCGAAAGACAAGGAGGCCATGCTGGCCTTTTACGATTATCCGGCCGAAAACTGGCAGTACATCCGGACCAGCAATCCAATCGAGTCGGTTTTTGCCACCGTCAGGCTGAGAACGACCAGAACCAAGCATTGCGGCAGCCGGACAACTACCCTGGCGATGGCGTTCAAGCTGATGGAAACGGCCCAGAAAAAATGGCTGCGCCTAAGAGGCTATCAACAGTTACCCGATGTCATTACCGGCGTGAAATTCGTCAATGGCATCAAACAAACCGGAGATCAACAACAGGACGCCGCTTGATTCTTCACACACCAGATTTGACAATAGCTCATTCTTTAACCACTTATTCCCTAAAACCGTTTATCTTTAGAGTGCGCTATATATTTGCACATCGGTCATGACCGAACCAAGTGCTATTTAAAATTTCGAATATGCTCGGGTTTTCCTGTACGATTAATGTACAAAGCTCATTGTACAAGCCCTTTCGCCGCACCTAGTGAATCCGTTATTCAGCAGGATTGAGTAGGGGCGAATAGCTGGTGTGCGCCAAGACCAAGCGCCGGCAACGACATGAACTGTGCGGTTTCGGCAAGCAACATCGGTCTCCATTCGCCGGCCATGAATTTTGGCATTATCGAGCAAAAAGTTAGCCGGTTGAAGCCTTTTTGCAGAAACAGGAACACAGTGAGCACGACGCCCATGATCCGCCTGTTCATTAATGCTTTGCCCGTTAAAAGTCAACACGCGTGTTTCCGTTCCGCTTTGAACATCGACTGTCAGGAAGCCGGGGCTTGGTATTTTTCTTAGCTCAGGCTTAATACGTATAGGACACACTCTGTAAAACAAACTTGTCCAGTACAATCACTGCGGCATCGTCACTGATCTGTGCCGTTTTTTAAGTCCGCGATAAAAAGGAGCCTGCGCTTGTGCTTCAGCATGACCGCAGTCGTGGCTCACTTTTTGTAGCGACAGACCCCATTGTTCGAACAGTTGATACAAGCGCGCACCGCTGATCTTGATGCGCCACTTGCGCTCGATCACTGCGCGCACCTGTTCCACCGTCCATTGATAGCTATTGATGACATAATTGGCCGACATCTTATGCAGCATCATATAGCGCACGATGCACTGTCTCTGTTCGGACAAATATTGTTCCCGATGCTCCCCGGGGCCCGCTCAAACAATTATTAAAGCCGCCGGTAAATAACTGTAGAGCCAATGCACCAGCATCTACTGACGCACCTCTGGTTGACAGCAAACTAACAAGGCTCCGCCCATCCCAAATGGCTTTCAGCGTCAAAGCCGTCTACGGGACTAACGCCTTTGATGTTCATAATACCGTTTCCGCCAAGCTTTCAGGCCTTGCGGCGCCAGACTCTGAAGACGTATTCTACGGATCATACATGGTCCTTAAATTCACTTTTTCAGTAGCCTTAAAAGATAGACGATTTTTGGATCAAATAGAGTATTTTATTTGATCGCACTTTCAAAAAAAACCCCCGTCACCTATTCGGTAACGGGGGTTTTTAACCCTTAACTTACAGCCAAAGCTGTCAGTTAATTATTCATTAGATGAATGTTGGGATTAATGGTGCATCTACCATAGTCATTTGACGGTTGCCAGCTTCATCAAAGAAGAATAACAATCCAGCAAAACGGCTGTCTGGATCATAGATCAAGTCAGCTAAACGGTAAACTTCCCATGCAGCGTCAGAAGCTGTTACTTCAACAGTTCTTGATTCACCTGGAGCGATTGGGCTGTTATCGCTAACAGTCAAACCTTCTTCAGCTAACAAGTCATCTGGATAGTTAGTTTCATCTTCAGCAACTGCTGGATCCATGAAACGAACACCAGCTGTGTTGAATTCGCCTAAACGAATAGCTGAATCACCGTTGTTAGTAATAGTCAGTGTCATTTGCATAGCACGACCTGGTACACGGTAAGAAGCATCTTCAACTTTAACGCTAACTGTAGTTGCAGGCATTTCAATTGGCTTCATACCACGCATCAAACCAGCTTGCAGAGGAGTTGTTACAGGATACTGTTCGTTTGTGCTGCCCATTGAGAAAGCAACGATAGCGATAGTACCAGCTGCAAAGCCCATTGCAACTTTCTTGTCGGTAGCAGTGATTAAAGAATCACCTTTGCCTGACTCAACAGCGATTGAACGAGGAACGAACATTGGTTTACGAGCCCAATATACCAACCAAGCCAAGCCAAGAGCATACCAGAAAGCGTGCCAGAAGTAGATGTTACCCAGGTTGAAGTTTTCCAGGTCGATAGTTTCGCCTGTCAAAGTTGTAATTGGGTTAACAAATGATCCCATTGAACCAGTAATAGTTACCCATTTACCTGGACCAATGATTGGACCACCGCCTTCAACGTTCATCATAGTGTGAACGTGCCAGTCACCTGGACGACGTGCTTTTAACAATACTTTAAACTCATAAGTTTCGCCCAGCTCCAAAGTTACTGAACGAGGAACCAATTGACCACCGATCCATGATCCTGCACGAATAAATACAGGGCCTGGGATACCAATGTTCAAGAATGATACTTCTGGTTTATCAACAGTTTCAGGCCATCCAGCGAATACGTGGAATTTACCGGAAATTGTCATTGTATCGTTAACTGCTACTTCTTCTTTTGACCAGTTTAAGTCAAACCAGTGAATAGTACGCATACGCATGAAAGCGGCCTGTGACTTTTCACCGTGTGCAGATGCAGTTGGCGTGTAGAACATCGCTGCTGTAACAGTCATCAGCAGTGCGACAAAGGATAATTTAGCAACTTTGTCTTTAATCAATTTCATATATCCTCCTCTATAATAGAGAATCTATAGTTTTTCAGAGTATCTAGGGCAACTAAAATAAACGGCTGCCTCTAGTCTTTTAGTGTAGTTTTCTGTAATGATTCTTACGCAGACTGAACGAAGTCTGGTTTTGCGAACCATTTACCGAAGAAATGCCACAAGAAGTAAATTAAGATACTCACGAAAGCAGAGAAGAATGCTGATACTGGAGCAACGTCTTTACCGAAAGTTCTTAGTGTACCTTTTTCAACCATTCTGATGTACTCAGGAGTACCAGTTCTTACGTAGTGGTAACCTTGTAAGTCAGCCAGAGTAAACATCATGCCATTGTATTCAACAGGAATGTGTAATGGCGCGATGATTGGCCAGTTGCCAGGATAGAACAACAGACCCCAAGCCATACCACCAACAACCGCTGTCAATGTCATGCTGTTAGACAGCATCAAAACAACATCAAGAACGATAGCGCCTGGCATCAGGTTTGAAGGGAAGCAGAAGTTAACTGGGAAATATGTCCATCCCCAGAAGTTCAGGTATCTGTTAACCCACTCACCCAGGAGCAGACCTAAGACACAAACAACCGCGCCGAAAGGCAGACGGTAACGGTACCACAAGCATGCTTGAACAGCAGCAGGGAAAGTGATTGAAACGATAGGTGCTACAGTTACCCATAGACGTCTATCTTTCCAGTCTGTCCAGAAATCCCAGTCACCACCAGTCAACATGTAGTGGATGTGATAACCACCTAGAATAACGAAAAACGCTGTAAAGAGAATCAAATAGTCGAACGTACGTGAAACTTTAACCGCTTCAGCACGTGAACGAACAGCTGATTGAGATGCGCTCATTAGCTTACCTCCTAAAGGATTTAAATTATTTTTATTAATGACTATCTTTCTCTATGCTGTTTTGCCTTAGAAAGAGGCAAAACAGCTAGGAGATAGTTATTACAACCGAAGACTCTATTAAGCTAAGTCTTTTTTCAACAGTTTAGAGATAGCACCAACTTCGATGTTGATAACACCCAGTACACCTAAAGCAGCCCATCCGAAGAATACGAAGCCGTAGTGTAATGGAGCAACGAAGAGTTCTTCCATAAACCAGAAAGTGTGACCCCATTCGTTCAAACCAACGTTTGGCAGAATCATGAAAGGACCAATTACTGATACCATGTACTGTAACGCCAGACCTTGTTGGTATGTAGGCAGTCTTGTTTTTGCATACAGGAATGAAGCAAAACCAGTAATGATATAGATAGGATAGCTCAAATAGAATTCGATGATATGGCTTGGTGTAAAGTCAGTATCACGAACGATTGTTTGATGCCATGTACCGTCTTGCTCAGTGAAGTAGCTAGCGCCATAATAAATAGCGATACCGTACATTACCAACCAAGTCCAGTGAGTGAAATGTCTTCTCAGTTCTTCTCTTGGAGTGATTGACATTACTTTACGATCACGAGTTTTCCAGATATAACCCCACAGAATTGATGCGGTTACAACTTCAAGAACTAGCTCAACATAAAGAAAGTTCATCCAATATGTTTCGAATTCAGGTGCGAATGAGTCCAGACCAGCTGACCAGCCATAAACACCTTCATACCAACGAACCCAGCCGTAGAACACTATGTATAATGCTGCTCCGGCAAACATATTTTTCTTATTTAACAGCGGTGCTTCCGCAGCATCAGCTTTCACTGATTCAGTTGTAGCTGCCATTTCTACCTCCTAAAAATTATCAAATCCCCAGTCTATTAAACCGGGAGTCTATAGTTACAACTCCATTTTCCCACCCTACTAATTACATTAGAATCGGGGTGCCACCAAGTCTATTTAGTGAGCGCTCAGTCTACCAGTTCGATCAACCTTGTCAAGTCAAAAACAATTTTGAATTTTATTTGTCTTAAACCCATGCCAGTCTTATTAAATTTCCTTACTCTTAAAACTTTGATTTCTGTTAAAATTCCCGCTGGCTCTTTCTTTTTTTTCTGACTCACCCATTCGAAATTTATGAAAAAACACCCTGTCTTAGTGCTTATGCTCGGCTTAATTGCACTGATTTTGATCCAGCGAGAAGTCATAATGCCACTGGTCAATAAAGTTATCCAATCTGACTTATTTCTTGTGGATAGCGAAGATCAAGGTAGCGTATCTCCTGTTTCCACCCCTTTAACCGGACTTGCTTTTACACATTGCAATAACTACATCAAATCTGAACTCGGTTCGGAAGTGTCAATTAACTTTCCGGAAAAGCCTCTTAATGCCTGGAGCCTTGGCGATTATCAATATGTGGTTAACGCTGAAATCGATATCACTAGAAATGCATCAAATACCGTTACCAAAAAATATGTATGTCGGATCAATTACAAAAATAAAAGCGACGAAGAAGGCGCATTCGATTTTTCTAACTGGACTATTTATGGCTTATCGGGTTTAGATGATATTTAGGATTTGCCGGCCTGTTTGCGCTAGCAGTTAACACTGAACGAACAGGCCGGTACTATTTGCGAATGGAGCCAATGGCGGGATTCGAACCCGCGACCTACTGATTACGAATCAGTTGCTCTACCGACTGAGCTACATCGGCTTTAATTAAGCAAGAAAGTTTTGAATCAATTTAAGGGCTGATATCTATTCATCATTCCCAACCCTTCCGCGACTGCTTTACATGTAATTTTTCCATCAAATACATTAATGGCCTTGGCAAGTTGCTGATCAGATTTTAACAATGTATGTCCAGCATCTGCTATTTTTGCGATATACGGCAATGTCACATCAACTAATGCAATAGTTGATGTTTTGGGATAAGCACCTGGCATATTGGTCACGCAGTAATGCACCACACCGTGCTTTATAAATACAGGATCCGAATGAGTTGTCGGCCTTGACGTCTCTATACAGCCCCCCTGATCAATACTGACATCAACAACAACTGAGCCTTCAGACATTGACCTTATCATTTCTTCACTAATGATTTTAGGCGCCTTGGCTCCTCTGCAGAGCACAGCCCCCACCACCAAATCAGCATCTATTACATGCTTTTGAATGCTCTCTTTATTGGACAGGAAAAAACTCGCTTCTGGCAATACGAACTTTTTCAATTTATGCATCCCTTGCTGATCGATACCCCCAATAAACACATCAGCGCCCATCGCGCAGGCGACCTGACCAGCATGCTGCCCAACCACACCATCACCGATAATGACAACCTTGCCAAATTTTTTTCCTAACACCCTGCCTAATTGCATTCCCTTGCCCTGATTAAATTTTGCCAGATAATAGCTGCCCATTAATGTTGCCATGTTGCCCGCGACCGCACTCATCGGCGCAAGAATTGGCAGTCGCCCCTGCTCATCTTCCAGCGTCTCATAGGCAATTGCAGTCACTCCCTTTTTCAATAATTCCAAAGTTAACTCCGGCCTCACACCAGCCAGATGAAAAAATGTAAAAACGATTTGCCTATCCAGATGCTGATATTCTGACGCCAAAGGCTCCTTGACCTTTACAACCATGTCTACAGCCCATGCACCAACTGTAGACACTAACTGCGCACCGGCCTGCTCGTACAGTTCATTGCTAAAACCGGATCCTAGTCCGGCATCGATTTCAACCAGAACAGAGTGTCCTTTTTGAACCAAAAATTTTGCAGCTTCAGGCGTAATCGCTACCCTGTTTTCTTTCTCTTTAATTTCCTTAGGAATGCCGATCTTCATTATTATGAACTATTAACTTTTCTCATTTAGCTGTTTTATAGCATGACTCATTGCACCTAATAAAGCCACTTCAGGGTTTACGCATATTTTGACCGGAATTTTCTGTAAAATCGGACGATAGCGGCCTTTATCAAGAAACCCTTGCATAAATACCCCTTTTTGCAAAAAAGGTAAAATTTTTACAGCTATGCCACCGGCCAAATAAATACCGGCATATGGTAGGCACTTAAGCGCAAGATTTCCCGACTCCGATCCATATATTCTACAAAAAACATTCAGCGTTTCTTCACACAAAACATCACTTCCCGCAACGCCTGCTTCACCGATAATCGCGGCCGGATCCCGTTCCGCCATCAGCTTTTCAGTCTCGGGTTGCGCCGGCGCCCATGCATTTTTTTTGAGAAATTGGTAAATATTTATCACACCTTCGCCGGATAGCAACCTTTCATAACTGACATGTTCAGGATATTTTTCCCTTAAATAATTGAATAACGCTATTTCCTGATCAGTAACAGGCGCATAATCCGCATGTCCGCCTTCTGTCGCTATAACATGATGCTTAGCACCATCCCATACAACTATAGACTCACCCAGACCAGTCCCCGCAGCCAGGATGGCAACATTGCCCTCCCGCTTTTCTGCATCTGGATTCAAGTCAATAAAACTCTGCTCCGGCAATCCCAGCACACCCCATGCGGTAGCTTCCAAATCATTTAGCAACCAGACATTTGGGGTATGTAATTGTGCACTGATTTTCGCTTGATTCAACACCCAGGGAAGGTTTGTCGCATTGCAATTACCATCAATTACGGGGCCGGCCACACCGATGCAAACGGCTGATAGGTGAATGTTTTCAACATCGCCTAGAAACAATTTCAGCAGTTCGGCAAATGTTTGATATCCGGAGCTAAAGAACTGTTTTTTTTGGAAACAGCGCCAACTTCCGTCACCAAACTCGTATAACGCAAGAATCGTTTTAGTAGCGCCTATATCGCCAGCGAGAATCATCATTTGCTCTCATAACTGTTAAATACCTGATAACGTTTTTCACTGTCAAAGCTTATTACCTGATAGGGATCTTTCTTACCACCCATTTCCATACCTGGCGTACCCGCCGGCATATCAGGAACGGCTATTCCAGTAACCTTCGGTTTCGTTTTCAAAAGTGTATTAATATCATTTGCAGGCACATGCCCTTCAATAACATATCCCTCGACTAAAGCCGTATGGCAAGAAGCCATCGTACCTGGAACACCATATTTACTTTTTATAGCCTGAACATCACTCGTAACGATATCCTTTACGTTAAAGTTATTATTCTTCAAATGTCCCACCCATTTTCCGCAACAACCACATGAAGGACTTCTATAAACAACTATATCAACCGGTTTGCCTACTTCATCATCAGCCTTAACAGCAGCATTGACAATGAACAAACCTATAACCGGAAGTAACTTAAATAATTTCATAATACAACCTCTTTAATCTCTCAACTATTTGTGGTGAGCACGACAATGATTTTTTACTTACCGACGTATTCATAATAATATCCGCATAGGCAAATGCCCCGCCATACAACTCTATAACAGTTCAGTATCGGTGAAATGGTAGATTTCAACTGTTTAGAAGGAAAGTTCATTGTTCGATACCATTTTCGAAAAATCATGTTTCCTTGTCTTTCCACACAGTAAAATCCACCCAAACCCAAAGCGCACTGATGAATAGGGAGTCAGATTGTCCAGACCTTCATTTCTGAGATCATTGGACCTCGCCCTGAAAATCTCACGACTTCTCCCAGAAACTTGTTTTCTTAGACCAAATGAACGGTTCTTGTATCCTGGAGTACTTAAGATTCAGAAAAAATAGCCATTACCAGCCACTAGCCCAGACAGGGCATAACATGCAGTACCGTCGCCTGAATCTCATCGACAACACAGGATATTGCTCGTTACATCTTTTATTGACGCTTGCAAATGTCTTTCAATAAACGGAAAGTTCACGCTCCGTCTTTTAACTAAAACGCTTCATTACCAATGATATGGATTATGAGTGATATGCCGGACTGTACTTATGTACAGCATCAACCATTGCTTTAACGTGAGTGGGGTTTATGTCGGGCAAAATGCCATGACCCAGGTTGAACACGTGACCGGAGCCCGAGCCATATTTATGTAAAATAGCTTTTACTTTTTCGGTAATAATATCAGGACTCGCATAAAGTGAGACAGGATCCATGTTGCCTTGCAAAGCAACCCGGTCACCAACTCTGGCGCGAGCTTGCTTTATATCCGTCTGCCAATCCAGACCCAGCGCATCATATCCGGCATCCACCATCGCTTCCAGCCAAAGCCCTCCCCCCTTGGTAAACAAAATGCTAGGAATCTGCTGTCCGTTCATATTGGTCTTCAGTAATGATCTGACTTGCTTGGCATAATATAAGGAAAACTCGGCATAGTCTTCGGAAGTTAATACGCCCCCCCAGGTATCAAATAACATGACAGCTTGAGCACCCGCTTCAATCTGAGCATTTAAATAAGCTGCTATGGAACGGGCCAACTTATCAAGCATGACATGCATCAGCTTGGGCTGTTCATACATTAAACCCTTTACTCTATGAAAGCTTTTGCTAGAACCACCTTCAACCATATAAGTTGCCAGGGTCCAAGGGCTGCCGGAAAACCCGATGAGAGGCACACTACCTTGTAGTGATTTCCTTATTAGCCGAACGGCATCGACTACATAGCGCAACTCCGTCTCCGGATCTGGAATTGGCAATTTATTGATATCTACCGCTGTTCTTACCGGATTGTTAAATTTTGGCCCTTCTCCTTCGGTAAAATAAAGCCCCAAACCCATCGCATCAGGTATGGTCAATATATCTGAAAACAGAATGGCAGCATCAAAATCAAAGCGTCTTAAAGGCTGTAGTGTGACCTCGCATGCTAGCTCGGGATTAGTACATAGATTTAAAAAACTGCCAGCCTGCTCCCTGACTTTTCTGTATTCAGGTAAGTATCGCCCCGCCTGACGCATCATCCAGACCGGCGTCCGATCGACTGGTTGCTTTAAAAGGGCTCTGATCAAGGTGTCATTTTTTAATTCTGTCATCACTTTTTTAATTTTCCGGTTAAAATTGATCGTGTCTTCCTTCAGCCACGAGACGCTAACACTTAAAGAATGCCCTTTTACTCCGAGCACTGAGGCATAAGGACTTTAATAAAAACGGTTGCTCAATTAAACGGCTGGCCGCCGGCCTTTATTTAATCGTACTGATCTTCACCGGTATCGCCTTGCGAAACTCAGTAGGTAATGAATTTCTGGCCAGGCTCGCTTGAGCAGAACTGGAAAACGAACCATACATCAAAACATACCTTTCCTTGCCTTTGGTTATTTTTGGGATATATCTGATTTCCATTCCTAATGCCAAGTATTTTTTCAGCACATTCATTACCGAGTGTTGCTTCGATAATACCATGAGCTGCAGCGTGAAATTATTAGCCGGTTGCGTTGCCAGCCATTGCCTTCCGCTGTCTTGATCAGCTGGCACGGCTACCGCTTGCTCATTCGATACCGTTGTTACTTCTACACTTTTTTTCTTGTCAGTTATGCCAGATTCTTCAGCCAAAACCGGCTCGACATGATCAACTGGTTTACCTTTTTTCGCTTCATCAAATTTGCCGTTTTTATCCAAATGCAGATCAGTATCTTGCGACTGCCTAGCATTCAAAAGCCTTTTGTTTTCCATATTAACACTGGGGGATTCCGCATCATTTTTCCCCGGCATATTTTCAGGCGCCAGTGCAAACGTTTCTAATTCATCCAGATTATCTACAATACCTTCTGCTCCAGGCAGCGTCGAAATCTTTTCATTCATCAACGATTGTTGTTGCAATGCATCTTGTTGAATTGGCGGCACAGCGTGTTCATTCTGGGAAATCTCAGCCGGGGCCGGCGGCAGCAAAGCGGTTAATGATGGTGTTTTCTCATTGCCGCCCCTCGATCCGACAGAGGATATAGCAACCTCATTATTCTCAATATGCTGTTCAGAAGTCGCCCACTGCACATAGAGTGCTATGCTAATTAATCCGGCCACAGCGGCCGTCAGTATCCATCTGGCGTTGACGCTTGGCTTGGGATTACTGGCTAAAACAGGCAATTCAGCGATAATTTTCCCTGGAATTCCATGCGTTTCCCGATAAACAGCCTCTATCATATTTTCATTGATCGCATTAAACGAAATTTGCGTCCAAGACTTTGTTGATAAATGTTGTAAAAACTCACCGCATTGTTTTTCTGATAAAGGCGGTATTTCTACAAAGTGACAATCATCAATAACGCGGTCCGATCTGTTTTTAACGTGCAATTCATCATGCGTTAACACGAAGACTACTCTTAAAACCGGATTTGACTCAACATAGCGAATTATGGTTGTTATCAGGCCTGGCACCAGCTGACCTGCATTATCAACAATCAGAATTATGTTTTTGTTTTGGCATTCATACTGCCCCAAAGCCGCTGTTAAAGCCTGACTGTATCTTTCAGGCCTATCGTGCGCAATGGTTTCGGATAGATGTTCCTGAATTTTTTCAAAGCTTAATCCGGCATTACCTTGTATTGGACAATACAACCATGACTCAACCTTGCGGTCCTGCAAGACTTTTAATAGCGTTGTTTTGCCGATACCTTCCGGGCCGCAAACAATAAGGGGCTGGGTTAAATTAGCAAGAAGATGAATTAATAATTCAAGCTTCTGTGTTCGTTCTTGCGTTATCAAAGAGTGAACAGCCGTGTCTACTGGCGTATTCAACGACTTTTTCAGATGATACGTAAAGGTATCATTATCTACCATATATTTTAAGCGTAGCTTCTAATAGTTCTTGATTTATACTGACCGGCAAGGTTGCTTCACCGATTTTTTTTAGCAAAATCAACCTTATTTGTCCGTCTACATTTTTCTTGTCAACCGCCATTAATTCAAAAAACTGCTCTGCACCAATCTCTTCCGGCGGTTTAACCGGTAATTTGGCCCTTTTGAAAAGCGTAGTAATTCTGGTCACATCCTCATCGTTTAACCAATCTAATCGCCTCGAAAGATCGGCAGCCTGACAAGTTCCGATAGCTATGGCTTCACCATGCAGATATTGACCATAGCCTGCACCGGTCTCAATCGCATGTCCAAAAGTATGTCCTAAATTCAACGTTGCTCTAATGCCGGCCTCTGTTTCATCTTCAGCGACAACCTCAGCTTTATTAATACATGACCTTTCAATCGCAAAGGCCAGCGCTTGCTTATCTCTTGCCAGCAATGCATCAATATTATTTTCCAGCCAGATAAAAAACTCCAAATCCCTAATCAGGCCATATTTAATCACTTCCGCCAGCCCCGCCGACAACTGCCTGTCATCGAGCGTATCCAAAACATCGGCATCGGCAATAACACATTGAGGCTGATAAAAAGCCCCGATCATGTTCTTCCCTAGCGCATGATTAACGCCGGTCTTTCCGCCTACCGAAGAGTCAACCTGCGCCAACAGGGTTGTAGGTATCTGCAGAAAAGGAATACCCCGCTGATAACAAGCCGCGGCAAAGCCGCCCATATCACCGATAACACCTCCGCCCAAAGCGATCAGCGTCGCGTTTCGACTAAACTTGCCGGCCAATAATTTATCAAAAATTTTAGTGACGAAGTCTAATGTTTTGTATTGCTCACCATCAGGCAGAATCACTGTTTCAACGGTATAATCCCGCAGGTTCTTCAAAACCGCGTCCAGATATAACGGCGCTATAGTGTCATTGGTAACGACCAGAACCTGCCTGGACTTTATATGCTGAGAGAACAGCTCAGCTCGACTCAATAACTCAGAACCAATATAAATGGGGTAGCTGCGGTCACCCAGCTGTACTAGTAATTTTTTCATTTGTGTAAACGATTAACTGATCTATATTTTTCCAGGATATGATTGACAACCGTTTTGCTTTGCATTACCCCTGTGTCGATTTTGTAATCGGCACAAGACAAATATAAGGGCTCCCGCTGTGCAAACAGGCTTTCTAGACGTTCTTTGGGGTTCTCTATTTGCAATAACGGTCGTTGCGAATCTCTGCGCGTTCGTTCCAGAATCCTGTCTACCGAACATTGCAAGTAGACAATAAATCCATTTTCCTTCAAGAGTTTGCGATTTTGCTCCCGCAAAATCGCACCGCCACCAGTAGCCAGTACGATACCTTTTTTTTGGGTCAGCTGTTGAATCATTTTCTGTTCGCGGTCCCTAAATCCGTCTTCGCCTTCAAATTCGAAAATAGTAGGGATATCAACACCGGTGCTTTCTTCAATTGCCTTATCACTGTCATAAAAAGGCAGTTTGAGGGCCTTCGCCAACTGCCGGCCTATAGTGGTTTTTCCGGCACCCATGAGGCCAATTAAATAGATATTTTCTGATTGCATCATGAGTTATTTGATTCTATATAAATTTAAATATAAAAAAAGGGGGCATTATGCCCCCTTTTTGCTCCGAGTAGAAGCTATCAATAAGATGATAAGGTGTCCTTGATGATTTTAGGTGTGACAAAAATCAGCAATTCTCTTTTATCATCCTGATTGAATGTCCGTTTAAACAGGAAACCTATCCCCGGCAGGTCTGCAAAAAACGGTACTTTATTAGTTGTATTATTTTGCTCTCCTTCAAACACGCCTCCCAGTACTATCGTCTCACCATCCATCACATGCACATTCGTTTCAATTTCTCGAGTATTAATGGAAGGCACGCTTGTTCCGGCGGTAAATTCCGGAGAATCCTTGGAAATTCTTAAAGCCATGATGACACTGCCGCTAGGTGTTATTTGTGGTACTACATCCAATTGCAATAAGGCTTCTTTAAACTGAATGTTTGTTCCTAAGTTAGCGCTTGAGCTTTGATATGGCACTTCAAAACCCTGCTTGATCGTCGCCTGGCAGCGATCGGAAGTCATGACTCTGGGGTTGGAAACAAGCTCACCACGCCCTTGATCCTGTAATGCCGATAGTTCGAGGTTCAACACGTAATCCGCGCCCCTTGCCAGGGTCATGCCTAAAGCTCCATAAGGGTTTGAAGATGTCGCCAGTTCCACCAGTGCATCATTGAGCACGCCTATGTTACCTTCCTCATCCACTTGGGCATTGCCATTGCCTTGCGTGCCTCGGCCGCCAACCGCGAAGACTTTACCGGAACCCACTTCAGCCTGCTTTGCGACACCAAACCGTACGCCCAGTTCCTTCGCAAATTCATTCGTAGCAATGACTATTCTTGATTCAATCATTACCTGACGCACAGGCACGTCCAGTTTTCGGATCAGTTTCTTTATCTCTTCCAATCGTTTTGCTGTTTCGCGCACAATCAGGGTGTTGGTTCTTGAATCAACAACTGCAGAGCCTCGAGCTGAAAGCAATATAAGCTTTTCATTGTTAAGATTTAAATTATTTCCTATGCCGCCTTGGTTTTGGTTCTGATATGGATTTTGATTTCGGTTTTGACCGAATTGTCCGCCAGATGAAGATGAAGATGAAGATCCTGATGAATTACCATTAGCCATTACACAGCTGCCAAAAGCCATTGAATCAAAACCGTTTAACAGATTTCTAAAACTTTCTGCCTTAGCATAATTGATTTTAAGATATTCAGTCACGAGAGGCTCTAACTGCTCAACCACAGTCTCCGTCTTCTGTTGCTCTTCCTTATATTTCTTGATCTTGCCCACGGGCGCTATCAGGGTGACATTGCCCGTCTCGTACTTTTCCAGATCCCTAGTCATCATGATAAAGTCCAACGCCTCATCCCAAGGCACATCATCCAATTTTACAGTAACAGTTCCAGTGACATCGTCACCGGCAACTACATTCTGCCCGGTAAACTCGGCCAGAACAGCAATGACACTGCGCACATCAATTTCCTGGAAATTCAAGGACAACCTGTCACCTGTGTACTTCGCTCTTTTGTTATCAATTACCTCTTTTTCCTGAGCGGTTAACGGTCTGAATTCCACCGTGAGTAATCCTTCAGACTGAAAAAGTGAATAATCATAAAGACTATTTTGCAGCGACACTGTAATGGTCGATTCATTATTCGATGAAACCGCATTGATAGATTTAACCGGTGTTGCAAAATCAGAGACATCAAGCTTTTTCGCCAAATTGCCGGGTAGCCGTGTATTTAGAAAACTGATGACAACTTTTCCGCCTTCCTCTTTGCTGTTAACAATAGTATTAGGATTGGCCAAGGAAACCAGTATACGTCCTTCACCTTTATCTCCCCGCTTGAAATCCAAGCCGCTGATAGCCTGCTCGGGCATTAAACTGGAAATCACGGATGTTGTCGGTTTTTTTACAATAGGACCGGATCGATCTGGAACTACCGCTTTTGCATTGGTTAAGGTAAGCAGCATCTTATTGCCGACGATTTGGGTATCAAACGGTACAGGCTCTGCCAGATTGACAACCACACGCACTCTATCAGCCGCTTCCGCTATATAAACGTTACGTGCCGCTCCCTGATTGATTGGATACGATTTTTTATCCAGTGCATTTTTTACGCCCGGAAAATCCAAGGCGATTCTCGCGGGGTTATCCGTGTGAAATACTTTAGGCTCAATCGCTGTGCCGCTCATCTCCAGTTGTATCTGTAACTTATCCCCGGCCAAAGTAGCGATGTCTATTCCCTGAATGGACACATTACCGGCTCTCGCACATGCAATTTGGAACATAAATAACAATAAGCCCAAGCCAATATGCGCCCATAGCGATAGTCCCATTTTATTCAACATAATGCCGCTCTGTTTATTATTCATTTTTTATCCTCGAAATCATTCTGACAATGCTAAGGTAGCAGCTTGTTCGCGCCACGAGCCCGGTTTATCCGGAACGATTTCCATCAATTCAATTTTATCTTCAACTATCCTTATAATTTTTCCGTAATTCTTACCTACATGATTTCCAACCTGAACGCGATGAATTGTTCCGTCACTCGCTTTTATCAACCCCCACAAATTTGACTTCATAACCACAGTACCCACCATTCTTAAACTGTCGAGAGAGAATGCTTCCAGCTCTTCTTTTCGACGGGAAGTATCAGGCCTTATACCACTCCCCGTTCCAACATCAGGCCCTTCTACCTGCTCCGTCTGCTCAAGCGGCTTGAACGGATCCCGCAATCCCTCCGGCTTAAAGATGAAAGGTTCCACAACCTTAATCTCGGGCAATGGCTCTATAGGGCCTTTAGGCCTGGCCTTAACATCGGAGATATAGCGGCTTAAATCTGAAAAATCCTCATTTCCGCAACCTGTTAACAGAGCGATAAAAACTGCGCAGCCTAGGTATAGCCCAGCCCGCCCGCTAGTCAATAACGGTAAACTTTTGCGCTCCATTACTTTTTCCCCCGTCTTTTCTTAACCTTACCCGTTGAGGGCGCTTGATTAACATTTTCGTTATAGGTTTTTATCGTTGCTTTCATCAACATAGCACCAGATTTATCTTTATCGACAGGATTAATGTTGACATCATGCACGGTAACGATTCTAGGCAAAGCAGCCAAACCGCTTACAAACAATCCCAATTCTTCGTATTTTCCTATTACCTCAATATTAATCGGCAGCTCTGAGTAAAAATCCTTATTCACGGCTCCTGCCGGTTTAAACAGTCTAAACTCCAGACCGCTTGCCAATCCTGTTTGTGAAATATCGATCAGCAAGCTTGCGACTTCTTCCTTAGTAGGCATTTGTCTAAGCATTCCTTGCAACGAAACTTCAATTTGAGCCAGTTGATCTCGATAATCCTGAAGGTTTATGGCTTTTTTTTGTTTTGTTTCAAATGTGGCTCTTAATTCCTGCTCTTTCTGCTCAATATTTTCAAGCTCAGTTAACTGATCAACGGTATCGTAGTAAACACCTCCACCTGCGACCACAATGCATACCAGCAAAGTTATTGCCGCCTTGACGGGCAATGGCCATGTTCCTGCCGCATTAAAATCCCAATTAATTTCCGACAGATTCATTGCCTACCTCCCCATTTTCCGCTTCGGCCTTTTGTTTACCCTGTTTTGCACGCATGGTGAAATCGCTTAACTGCTCAGAATTAGATTTGTTCTTTGACTGAATCACATCAAGTTTAGGTATTTGCAGCCAGGGAGACTTGTCTATGGCTCGCATGAAGGCGGAAACTCTCGCGTTTGATTGCGATTTACCGTTAAAAGTCAGGCTTGATGCAGCCTGTGTGAATTTGGTAAGAAAAACGCCCTCAGGTGTCGTTCGTGCGACTTCATCAAACAAATGCACAATTTCCGGACGGCTTTCCTGTAATTTCTGAATCACATCGATTTTGGCCAGCAGTTTATGTTTTTTCTCTTCAATATCCTTGATTTCCTTAATTTTTTTATCCAGCAATGCTATTTCATCCTGCAGCATTTTATTTCTTCGCTCTTGATAGTCTTTCAGACCTTCAATATAGAAATGAACCATCCCGAGAATAGCAATCGTAGCCAAAACCGATAAACCAATTGCCGTGATGAAATCCTGTTTTTTCTGTCTGCGCAGCTCTTCGCGCCAAGGGAGTAGATTAATCTTTGTCATTAGTCAAAACTCCTTAATGCCAATCCACAGGCGATCATCATTGCAGGTGCATCATTGCTTAGCGCCTGCGGCTTTACCCTATTTGACAAGGCCATGTTAATGAAAGGATTAGCGATATACGTTGGCACACCTAGACTTTGCTCAACCAGCTTTTCCACGCCGGGTATTGAAGCGCAACCGCCAGCAAGAATAATGCTATCAATCCCCCTGTTCGCACTTGATGAAACAAAAAACTGCAGTGATCGAGCAATTTGTTGCACCATAGCTCTTTTGAAGGGGTCAAGTACATCAGTGGTATAATTATCCGGCAGTCCGCCATGCTTTTTGGCCAAGCCCGCCTCTTCATAAGACAAGCCATATCTGCGCTGGATTTCTTCAGTCAACTGCCGCCCACCGAATCCTTGTTCTCTTGTATAAACGGTGCGGCAGTCATGGAGAACATTCAAAGTAGCCATCGTTGCCCCCATGTCGGCGATAGCAATGGTCTGCCCCTCTATTGAATCGGGCAATTGATCGGCGAGCAACGTAAATGCGTTTTCCATTGCAAATGCTTCAACATCGACCACTTTGGCTTTTAATCCCGCTTTTGCTAATGCCTCCACTCGATCATCCACATTTTCTTTCCTTGAGGCGGCCAGCAGCACATCGACCATTTCCGGATTATTTTCATTTTCACCCTGCACTTCGAAGTCGAGATTCACTTCATCGAGTGAATAGGGGATATACTGGTCGGCTTCAACCATGATCTGCTCTTCCATTTCATCACTGGTTAATGAAGCGGGCATTGTTATAATTTTCGTCATAACAGCAGAACCCGCAACCGCCACAGATGCTTGCTTGAGTTTTGATCCGGATAACTTTAAGGCAACTTTAATCGCATCGGATATAACATCAACATTCGCGATGTTTTTATCGATGACGGCGTCTTGTGGTAACGACGCTACCGCGTAGTTCTCAACTCGGTAACGAGCCCCAACCCTGCTCAATTCCAGTAATTTTACTGCCGCTGTACTTATATCAATACCAAGGACAGCATTCTGTTTTTGATTAAACCAGCTCATGTATTAACTCTTGAAAAACTTGATAATGAATATGTTGCATAAATTGAAATGCCCGTCTCTTGTATCTATAGCTGTCGAAAAACTAATTACCAAAAAAGTATAGTAGTGTTTTTTATTTTGATATTAAAAATGCCCAAATTATTTGTGTGATGTGTGATAGGTTGCACTATACTCGGGCCAAGAATGCTACAGTCGGCAGCTAACCAGAAGATGTTGTATTTTCAGAAGCTATAGTTCAATTAACCGTAAATTGTATTCAGGATTACTTGTGACTATAAAAATGGTGTGCAGAAAAATTTTGAAGGGGCTGATTGTTCTTTCCATAACAGCCAGCGCATGTGTGGCAATTGCCGGTTACTTGCTGTATCAAAGATTATCAACAGAACTGCCGGATATAAAAGCATTACATAATGTTCAATATCAAATTCCTTTAAGCATTTACAGCAAAGACAATTTCCTGATTGCTCAATTCGGTGAAAAAAAGCGCACCCCGATTAGCCTCAATAAGGTGCCTCAACGGGTTATTAATGCTTTCCTGGCTGCCGAGGATGAACGCTTTTTCGAGCATCCAGGTATCGACTATAAAGGCTTATTGCGAGCCGCCATACAACTTGCCTTGACTGGCAAAAAAAGCCAAGGCGGCAGCACTATCACTATGCAGGTGACGCGCAATTTTCTGCTCAGCAGAGAAAAAACCTATATTCGGAAATTAAAAGAAATTATTCTGGCGCTAAAAATAGAAAACGAATATCCGAAAAGCAAAATCCTTGAACTTTATTTGAACCAAATCTATATGGGCCATAGAGCTTACGGCATAGCCGCAGCTGCCCAGACTTATTATGGCAAGACGTTGAATGAGCTTACGCTTGCTGAATACGCGATGATCGCCGGCCTGCCAAAAGCCCCGTCAGCCTACAATCCAATCACTAATGAGGCGCGTGCACTGCAAAGGCGCAATTATGTCTTGCGGCGACTGCTTGAGCTGAACCACATAACGCAACAAGAGTTTGACAACGCAGCCAAGCAACCGTCAACTGCAAAATTGCAATACATCTCGCCTGACATTTCAGCCCCCTATTTAGCTGAAATGGTCAGGCAAAAACTTTTCGATAAATATGGCGAAAAGGTCTATACATCGGGTTTCAAAGTCTATACAACGATAGATGCGTCATTGCAAGCGTCTGCCGATCAAGCGCTTAGAAATACATTGCATGCGTATGATGAACGTCATGGATACCATTCATTGCCTCATGCCAACATTAGCACAAGTAGTTTCAGAGACGCCCCCATTATCGGCGATACGTTACCTGCCTGTATATTAAGCACCACTAACAGCACGGCTACCGCCAAGCTTCAGAATCACGCCATCATCGAAATACCTTGGGAAAATATAAAATGGGCTCAAAATAGCAGAAAGCCTATAAACGCCGGCACAAGCCCAATAAAGCGCTTTTTAGAACCCGGCGACATTATTCGTGTTCGTCGATTACCAAACAATTCTTGGGCATTGACGCAAATACCGGCAGCAGAAGGGGCTTTCGTTTCGATTAATCCGGCCAATGGCGCAATTTTGACATTGTCCGGCGGTTTCGATTTCTTTCGGAATAAATACAATCGCGTAACCCAGGCCAAAAGACAACCTGGATCCGGCTTTAAGCCCATCATTTATACCACGGCACTGGAAGAAGGCTACACCCCGGCCAGCTTTATAAATGATGCGCCCATTATTGTTGATGACTCAAGCCAGGATAACGACCAATGGAGACCTGAGAATTACAATCGGAAGTTTTTTGGGCTCACCAGCCTGAGAACAGCCTTGACACAGTCAAGAAACATTATTTCCATTCGTCTTTTAAAAACAATAGGCATTGAAAAAGCCATTTCAACCGCCTTGCGCTTCGGCTTTACGCAAGAACAGTTGCCTAGAACCCTGTCCCTGGCCTTAGGCAGCGGCTATGCCTCGCCTTTACAGATGGCAAGAGCTTATGCCGCATTTGCTAATGGCGGTTTTCTTATCAAGCCCTATTTTATTGAACGCATCGAATCCCACGAAGGCAAAGTCATTTATCAGGCAAAACCTAAAATTGCCTGCTCTTCATGCGATAGCAATCAGGAACTCGATAAAGCCTACGCCCCGCGAATTATTTCACCCCGAATCAATTTTCTTATGAATTCATTGCTCAGAGACGTTGTTCAACGCGGTACTGCGACACGTGCAAAAGTTCTGAACCGGCAGGATCTTGCCGGCAAAACTGGCACAACAAATGACCATAGGGATGCCTGGTTTAACGGTTACACCCCGTCCATCGTAGCGACAGCATGGGTCGGATTTGACAACTACTCGCCTTTAGGAAATCGTGAGACGGGCGGAACCACGGCTTTACCGATGTGGATAGAATTTATGCAGACAGCCCTGAAAAACACGCCTGAGTCTCCCTTTGACGCACCGGAGGGAATAGTTAAGGCATTTATCAACCCTCAAACAGGACTGCTAGCGTCTGAGGAGAGCCAAAATGGAGTATGGGAATTCTTCCAGGCAGAGCAAGTCCCCAACAAATCCTCATCAGTATTTGAAGATTTCCCTGCCGAATACGGGGAGCCTAATGAGAAACCAATTGAAATTTTATTTTAAGCCTACAAACTTAAAACTGGGGCCATACAAACCCCAGTCTTTAGTGCATTACCAATCATAGCGCCATGCTCGCTCGCACGGATTAGCCGTATTACCGCCATCCCCAGCTGTTGAGCAATCCTTCATTGATAACGCCCAGAAATAATCCGACGCTTCAGAAATTATCGGATTATATAGCTGGCAAAACAAAAAATCTGAAAAATTTATTTTCCGTATTTCTTACGGAATTTATCGACACGACCTGCTGTATCGACGACACGTTGTTTACCTGTATAAAAAGGATGACATGAAGAGCAAACCTCTATTTGCAAATCACCTTTTAATACAGAACCGGTTACAAATGTATTACCACAACCACATGTTACGGTAATTTGTTTATATTCAGGATGAATTTCTGGTTTCATATCACTTTCACATTACCCATGGATGGGCTACATACTTATTGAAGAACCCCGTATAATACGTTTTTCATTCAAAATCCGCAACTCAATTTATACACATGCGCATTATCACATTAAATGCTAACGGCATTCGCTCAGCTGAACGTAAAGGTTTTTTTCAATGGCTGCACCAACAAAATGCCGAATTTGTTTGTATACAAGAAACAAAAGCCCAGTTTTATCAATTAAACCCCGAGCTTTTTTGTCCTACAGGCTATCATTGCTTCTATCATGATGCTCAAAAAAAAGGCTATAGCGGCGTAGCGCTATATAGCAAAAAGCAGCCCGATAAAATTATAAGAGGGATAGGCTGGCCGGATATCGACGCAGAAGGCCGTTTCATTGAAGCACAATTTGGCAAGCTCAGCGTTATATCACTTTACCTGCCATCGGGCACATCCGGTGAAGACCGACAAGCCATCAAGTTTAAATTCATGGACCGCTTCCTGCCTTATTTACATGAATGCGCACAAAGCGGCCGGGATTATATTATCTGCGGCGACTGGAACATTGCACACAAAGAAATTGACTTGAAAAACTGGCGGGGTAACCAGAAAAACTCAGGCTTTTTACCGGAAGAAAGGGCTTGGCTGACTCAATTATTCGCCACCAACCACTGGCTGGATGCCTTCAGACTGATTAACCAGGAAGCCGAGCAATACACTTGGTGGTCCAACAGAGGACAAGCCTGGAAAAAAAATGTAGGTTGGCGCATTGATTACCAGATCATTAGCGCCTCACTCAAAGACAGAGTGAACGCAGTATCAATCTATAAAAATGAACGCTTTTCCGATCATGCGCCGCTTATCATGGACTATGACTACGAGCTTGAGTCAAGCGTTGATGACGCATCAATAAAAGCACCAGAACTATAGCCGGCAACCCTACGACCGACGCATAAATAAAAAAAACATAATACCCATAAGCGTCAACAATGATGCCAGATAAGCCGCCTAAAAGCTGTGCCGGCAAGGTCATCAAGGAACTGAATAGCGCGTATTGAGTGGCAGTGTATGAAGTATTCGTCAAACTGGAAAGATAAGCAATGAATACCGATGTTGCTATACCGCCACTTAAATTATCAGCACTTATTACGCCTGCCAATAACAATAAATCAGGCTCACTGATCGCTAAAAACGCAAACAACAAATTCGTACCGGCCACTATCACCGCCCCTAATAACAAAGGCCGCATAATGCCGTATCTCGCCACCAATACGCCACCCAGGGTCGCACCGACAATGGTCATAAAAAAACCGAAAATCTTACTGATTTCCGCAATCTCTTTTTTGCTAAAGCCCAAATCGAGATAAAACGGATTCGCCATAACCCCCATCGTGATATCGCTCATTTTATAAACAGCAATGAGCATCAGAATCAACAATCCGACTGCACCGTTACGACTAAAAAACTCCACAAAAGGACTCAAAACAGCATCAGAGATATTCGAAAGTAAACGCTGCCTGATATTCAGGCGTTTTTTTACAGCCGGCACCGACTCAGGCTTAGTTTCTAACAACTTTTCGGTTTTTATCTTTTTATGCTCAGGCTCACTGAGACAGAGTGTCGCTACGACCCCCACAATCATGGAGCCTGCCATGGCAAAGTAAGCCGATCTCCAACTGGTATAAGCCGCGATATAAAAAGCCCCTGCACCAGATATCAACAGCGCAATCCGATAACCCAAAACATAAGTTGCCGCCATTGCGCCTTGATATTCAGGCTTGACAGCCTCAATGCGATAGGCATCAATCACCACATCCTGCGTGGCCGAGCAAAACGCCACCCATACGGCAAATAAAGCAATCTGCTGCAGCTGTGTGTGCGAATCCGAACTGGCCATTCCAATCAGGCCGATCATAATCCCCACTTGAGCAAGAAACATCCAGCTACGTCTTTTGCCTAATACCCGGGTAAAAAAAGGCAACGACAGCCTGTCAATAACAGGCGCCCAAAATACTTTTATTGAATAGGTCAGACCTACCCAACTAAAAAA
>SWCD01004451.1_pt1 | contig 57434 bp, 56 predicted proteins | sample 4693011 | NCBI WGS metagenome assembly SWCD01 (sample SAMN10267278, study PRJNA491770) | bioreactor metagenome | isolation source: DHS bioreactor inoculated with marine | place: Japan: Omine Ridge, Nankai Trough
GAACTCTAGAACTCTAGAACTCTAGAACTCTAGAACTCTAGAACTCTGGGCGCTTGGCAATCCGGGCACCCGTGGCACCATCCGCACCTGCGGACCGCCCTTGCCGGCCGGTCTCACGGCTCCATGAAATACGGATCGACCCGGCGCCAGAAATGCAGCAGATCGCGCGCCTTCGCCGGGCTGTGGCCGATGCTCTCGGCGGCGTAGACGTCTGCGGCAACGATGGCGGCCATCCTGAACGCAAGCGGGGCGACCTCGTCGCCGCCGCCATCGCGGCTGAAATTGTCGTCGATCGTCGAGGCGGCGGCGGTGAGCGCGAATACGATGGAAAGTGCGGGTTGTTCGGGCCAGCGCTGACACATCCGGCGCACCATGCCCCGCCGGCGCGTGTCGCTGCCCGCGAGCAGATCTTCGAGCGCATACTCGATCATATCGTCGATCGGTGTTTCCGGCACATCACAAACCCCAGGCCCCGCGCTGTTTTATGGGAGAACGGCCAAGTCGCCCAAGGACATAATGACGAACCGCGGTGCGGCTGGCGACCCCGGCAGGATTCGAACCTGCAACCTGCCCCTTAGGAGGGGGCTGCTCTATCCAGTTGAGCCACGGGGCCGCGCGGGGCCTTGATGCCGTTTTGGACGCGGCTTGTCCACGCTTGATCGTGCGGCTTTCCAGGCGGAAAACCCGTTCCGCTTAATCCTGAAATGCCTATTCCGGGTAGTCGCCCTGGGCCGGGCGGGCGCGCAGCGTGTCGCCCCGGTTGATCTTCGGCGAAAGCTCGATGCGCTCGCCCGCGATCACCTCGTCGCCCGCCTCGACCCGGCGCGCGATGATTTCGGCGGCCTTGTGCCCAATCTCTTCGCGGCCCGAATCCATTGTCGCCAGCCGCTTCGAGAAGCCATCGAGCAGCGAGATATCGTTGAAGCCGGCCAGGCCCAGTTGGCCCGGCACGTCGATCCCGGCATCGAGGCAGTGCAGCAGCCCGCCAACGCCGATCTTGTCGTTGGAATAGTAGAGAAAGTCGATTCCGGGGCTGCGCGCGAGGATCTTCGCGGTCATCTCGCGGCCCTTCGCCAGCGAGGAGCCGCCTTCGTAGAACTCCTGATCGACGATCTCGAGCCCGGCCTTGGCCAGCGCCCCGGTGAAGCCCTCGAAGCGCTTTCGGGCGCGGTGATCGAGCGGCATCTTGGTGCCGAGGAAGGCGATCTTGCGGTAGCCCGCCTTGATGATCGCCTCGGCCATCTTGCGCCCGGCGCGCCGGTGCGAGATCCCGACGACCGAATCGATCGGGGTGCCGTCGGTATCCATGATCTCGACGATCGGAATGCCGGCTCCGCGCAGCATCGCCTTGGACACATCGGAATGCTCCAGCCCGGCGATGATCACGCCAGAGGGACGCCACGACAGCATCTCGTAAAGCACCTTTTCCTCGCGCTCGGGAAGGTAGTTGGTAACGCCCACGACCGGCTGCAGTGGGGTCTGGTCGAGCACCTCCGAGATCGCGGTGAGCACCTGGGGGAACACCATGTTGCCAAGCGAGGGGATGATCACCGCCACCAGGTTGACCCGCTGCGAGGCGAGCGCGCCGGCGATCTTGTTGGGCACGTAGCCCAGCTCCTTGGCGGCGGTCAGCACCCGGGCGCGGGTGGTGTCGCTCACATCGCCCCGGTTGCGCAGCACCCGGCTCACGGTCATCTCCGACACGCCCGAGGCTTCGGACACGTCGCGCAGGGTGAGCGGGCGTTTCGGGGCTTTTCTGGTGTCATCGTTCACGTCAGTGTCCATCCATTCGCGCGGCGTTCGCGGAAATGTTAGCGGACAAACACGCTTTGTCAAAGCAAGAAAATATAGGGAGATACCGTTAACAGCCGGGGATTTTCGCCGCCGCTGATTCAGACCAGCCGGCGGGTGATTTCATCGTGCAGGCGCGGCCCGGCGGCGACCACGCCGTTGAGCTGCGGCTGGGCGGCGTTGAACCGCAGCGCGGCGCCGCGCCGGTCGGTCACCCGCCCGCCGGCCTCGGTGACGATCAGCGCGCCGGCGGCCACGTCCCATTCCCAGGTGGGCCGCAGCGTAAGCATCGCGTCAAACCGGCCTTCGCCGACCAGGCTCAGGCGGTAGGCAAGCGAGGAGCGGAACCGGCGGTTGACCTGCGGCACCTGCGCCTCGACCCAGTGCCAGGGTTCGAGGTTGGTGCGCGAGGCAAGCACCGTCGCCCCGTCTAGCGCCTCGGCGGACGAGACGGCGAGGCGCGCGCCGTCCAGATGCGCACCCTTTCCACGGGCGGCGGAATACATCCGGTCGGCCATCGGCAGGTAGATCGCGGCGGCCACCACCTCGCCCCGGTCGACCACGGCGAGGGAATGCGCCCAGGCGTGATCGCCCTCAATAAAGGCACGGGTGCCGTCGAGCGGGTCGATCACGAAGGCGCGCGCGGCGTCAAGGCGGGCCAGGTCGTCGGGGCTTTCCTCCGAGAGCCAGCCGTAGCCGGGGCGCGCGCCGCGCAGCCGCGCTTCGAGCATCTCGTTCACCGCGATGTCGGCTTCCGTGACCGGGCCGGCGGCGTCGGGCTTGTCCCATGTCTTCGGCGCGCGCTTGAAGTAGCCGCGCGAAATCTCGCCAGCGGCGCGCGCGGCTTCGACCAGGAGGGAAAGATCGTCAGGTCCCGGCAAGGGTCAATCCTTCGACCAGCAGCGAGGGTACTTGCCGCGAATGGTGCGCCTTGGCGTCGTTCGCCGGCACGATCCGCAGCAGCATGTCGATCAGGTTGCCGGCGATGGTGCATTCGTTCACCGGGCGGATGATCTCGCCGTTTTCCACCCAGAAGCCCGAAGCGCCGCGCGAATAATCGCCGGTGTTGGGGTTGACCGTCGAGCCGATCAGCGAGGTCACCAGCAGGCCCGTGCCCATGTCGCGGATCAGGTCTTCGCGGCTGGCCGTGCCGGGGGTAAGCGTGACGTTCGAAACCGTGGGCGAAGGCGGCGCGGAGGTGCCGCGCGCGGCGTTGGCGGTGCTTTCCATCCCCAGCTTGCGGGCGGTGGCAAGATCCAGCGTCCAGCCGGTGAGCACGCCGCTTTCGACAATGGCGCGGGCTTGGGTGGGCAGGCCTTCGCCATCGAACGGGCGCGAGCCGGAGATACGCGCGCGATGCGGGTCTTCGATCAGCGACAGCGCCTCGGGCAGCACTTGCTTGCCGAGATGGTCGCGCAGGAACGACGCGCCGCGCACGATGGACGCGCCGTTGATCGCCATCAGCAGATGGCCGATCAGCGACGACGAAATGCGTTCGTCGAACAGCACCGGGAAGGTGCCGGTGGGTGGGCGGGTCGATCCGGCGCGGGCGGCGGCGCGCTCGCCGGCAAGCTGGCCGATCTCTTCAGGGCTCGGCAGATCGGCCTGAAAGATGCGCCCCTCGCCGTTGTAGTCGCGCTCCATGCTGGCGCCGGTTCCCGAGATCGCGGCGAGCGAGAGCGCGCGGTCGGTGCGCGCATAGCCGCCCGAAAAGCCGTTCGAGGCGGCGAGGTGGATCTGCCGCCGACCATAGCCGGCGGAGGTGGATTGCACCTGGCTCACACCGTTCACGGACAGCGCGGCGGCCTCGGCGCGGCGCGCGTCTTCCTCCAGCGCGGCTGGGGCGGGCTCGGGGGCCGGGTCATCCAGCTCGAGCGCCGCCACGTCCCAACCGCGCGCCAGCTGCGCCGGATCGGCGAGCCCGGCCGTCGAGTCTTCCGGCGCCTCCCGCGCCATGGCCACGGCCCGCTCGGCCATCGTCGCAATCGTGGCTGCGGAGGTATCGGAGGCCGACACATTGGCCTGACGCAGCCCGACGAGCACCCGCAGCCCGATATCGACGCCCTCGGAGCGCTCGGCATGTTCGAGCTTGCCCTTCAGCACGTCGATTGACAGCGAAGTGCCAGAGACGGCCAGCGCGTCGGCGGCGTCGGCCCCGGCCTTTTTCGCCGCGTCGAGGAGCTGTTGGGTCAGGGTTTCGAGTGAAATCGGCATGCGTGATCCTTCCGGTGTTCTCGGTGAGGTAAACGCCCGCACCCCTTGCCGCAAGTGATCGCGCACTGGAATGCGCCCGCGCCAGCGGCTATCCATGGGCAAAATGGAGGGATGCGGTATGGACATGAACGGGAAAACGGTGGTGATCACCGGCGCGAGTCGGGGCATCGGCGCGGCGGCGGTGCGGACCTTCGCGGCGGCGGGGGCAAACGTGGCGCTGCTGGCGCGCACCGGCGATGCGATCGGTGCGATTGCCCGTGAGATCGGCGATCGCGCGCTGGCGGTCACCTGCGACGTGAGTTCGTGGAGCCAGGTCAAGGCGGCGGTTGACCAGGCCGCCTGGCGCTTTGGCGGGATCGACGTGCTGGTGAATAATGCCGGGGTGATCGAGCCGATCTCGATGCTGCGCAAGAGCGATCCGGCGGCGTGGTCGAAGGCGTTCGATATCAACCTCAAGGGTGTCTACCACGGCATGCGCGCGGTGGTGCCGCTGATGCGTGAGCGGGGTAGCGGCACGGTGCTTACGGTGGGATCGGGGGCGGCGCATAACGCACTTGAAGGCTGGAGCCACTACTGCGCGTCGAAAGCGGCGGTGCACATGATGACGAAGGCGTTGCACAAGGAGGAGGCGCGCGCCGGCGTCCGGGCGATGACGCTCAGCCCCGGCACCGTGGCCACCGAGATGCAGCGCGAAATCAAGGTGTCCGGCGTCAACCCGGTCTCGGCGATGAAGTGGGAAGACCATATTTCGCCCGACTGGCCGGCGCAGGCGCTCTTGTGGATGTGCTCGCCGGAAGCCGACGATTTTCTCGGCGGCGAGGTGGTGCTGAACGATCCACATATTCGCGCGCGGGTCGGGGTTGGCGGGTGATCCGGTTTACCCGGGACGACGGGCTCTGGACGGCGACGATCACCCGGCCCGAGAAGGCAAATTCGCTTACCGGTGAGATGCTGGAGGCGCTGGCGGGCTTTGCCGAAGAGGCGGCGCGCGGCGCGCGGGTGCTGGTGCTGACCGGCGAGGGCAAGGTGTTCTCCGCCGGGGCGGATCTGGACGAGGCGCGCGCGGGGCTCGCCACCAGCCTGCTGTGGGAGCGGCTCTCGGGGGCCATCGCTACTGCGCCGATCCTCACGATTGCGGCCCTCAACGGCACGCTTGCGGGCGGCGCCTTCGGCATGGCGCTGGCCTGCGATCTGCGCATCGCGGTGCCCGGGGCAAAGTTTTTCTACCCGGTGATGAAACTCGGCTTTCTACCGCAGCCGTCCGATCCGGGGCGGCTCGCCGCGCTCGTCGGTCCGGCGCGGGCGAAGATGATCCTGATGGCGGGGCAGAAGATTGGTGCCGACGAGGCGCTGGCCTGGGGGCTGATCGACCGGGTGGTGTCCGCTGAGGCGCTGGACGAGACGGTGGCTACGCTCGCCGCCGATGCGCTGGGCGCCGATGCCGCGCACGTGGCGGCGATCAAGGCGATGCTCGGCTGATCAACGCCCGCGCCGGTTGCCCTTTGACCGGGAGGTGAATGCCGGCGGGCGGCGCGAAACCCAGCGCAGGAACCGGGCGAGGCGGGGATGGCCCCGCAGCGCCTCCATCGTGGCATGGTCACGCGCCAGCTCGGCCTCGGTGAGCATGGCGTGAATTTCCTTGTGGCAGATGTGATGCAGCAGCACCGTTTCGCCGTCCTTGCCGCCTTTCAGTTTCGGCACGAGGTGGTGGCGGCTTTGCGGCGCGCCCGGCGGGATCGGGCGGCCGCAGAGGGGGCAGTTCGGCGGTGTCTTTGCCATTTCTCCCCCTTGTTTCATGACGTTTCCAATGCCACAGGGTAGTCGCCCGCAAGGGCAGTGCAAGCGAAGAGGGCGCAATGGAGAACCTGATCGAAAAGGCGCGGGCGCTCGGCCAGGACGGCTGGGAGATCGCGCAAGGCTGGCTCACCTCGCCCGCCGCCTGGTCGCAATTCGCGCTGCTGGTGGTGGCCTGGATCGCCGCCGTGATCGCCGCCAGGCGCCTGGGCCCGGTGCTGAAGCGCCTGATCACGCCGCCCGAAGACCAGGCCCATGCGGTTGCCCGCGCCCGGCGCTTCATGCTGATCTTCCTGCCGCTGCTGCTGCCGCTTCTGGCCTATGCCCTCACCGCGATGGGCGAGGGGGTGACGCGCTCGCTGTTCGGGTCGGGGGCCGTGATCGCTTTCGGCAAGCGGGTGTTCCTGTTCCTTGCCGCGCGCATCCTGGTGAAAGACATCATCACCGACCCGTTTCTGCGCCTGCTCGGGCGCTACATCCTCGTGCCGCTGGCCGCGCTCTATGCGCTTGGGCTGATCGACGAGATCGTGGCCTGGCTCGGCGGGCTCACGGTGACGATGGGCAATATCTCGTTCTCGGTTCTCGCGATCCTGCGGGGCGCAATCGCGGGCGGCGTGCTGTTCTGGCTCGGCCGCTGGTCGAACGACCAGTCGGCGGCCTATATCGGCAAGCAGGAGGAGCTGCGCCCCGCGACCCGCACGCTGGCGATCAAGACCGCCGAGATCGCGATTTTTGGCGCGGCCTTCCTGCTGCTCATGAACATCATGGGAATCTCGCTCACCTCGCTCGCGGTGCTCGGCGGCGCGATCGGCGTGGGGCTTGGCTTTGGCTTGCAGAAGATCGCCTCGAATTTCATTTCCGGCGTGATCCTGCTGCTCGAGGGTCAGGCGACGGTGGGCGATTTCGTCGAGCTCGATGGCGGCGAGGCGGGCACGATCGTGAAGATGACCGCACGCGCGGCGATATTGGAAACCTTCGACGGGCGCTGGATCGTGGTGCCGAACGAGGATTTCATCACCACGCGGGTGACGAATTACTCCGATTCGGGCAGCGCCAATCGCTATGAGGCGGCGTTTTCGGTCTCCTACAAGACCGACATCAACGCAGTGCCGGGAATCATCGAGGCGGCGGTGGAGAGGCTCGATTTTGTGCTGAAGGCCCCGGAGGGCCCCGATTGCGAGCTGCGCGGCTTTGGCGAGTCGGGCGTCGATTTCGCCTGCGAATTCTGGGTGAACGGGATCGACGACGGGCGCAACAAGTACACCTCGAAGGTTCTGTTTGCGATCTGGAACGCGCTGAAAGAGGCGGACATCGAGATCCCCTATCCGCATCGGGTAATCGAAATGAAAAGCGTGGGCGAGGCGTGAGCCGGGCACTGGTCATTGGCGCCGGCCCGGCCGGGCTGATGGCGGCGGGCGCACTGGCGCGCGCCGGGCTTTCGGTGACCATGGCCGAGGCCAAGCCCTCGGTCGGGCGCAAGCTGCTGATGGCCGGCAAGTCGGGGCTGAACCTGACCAGGGACGAACCGCTGGAGCCTTTCCTGGCCGCGTATACGGGCAGCGCTGCGCCACTGGTGCAGGGCGCGGTGCGCGGTTTCGGGCCCGACGCGGTGGCGGACTGGGCGCGCGCTCTGGGGCAGGAGGTGTTTACCGGCTCGTCGGGGCGGGTGTTTCCAAGGTCGATGAAGGCCTCGCCGTTGTTGCGCGCCTGGCTCGGGGCGCTGAACGGGCTGAACGTGGAGCTCAAGACGCGCTGGCGTTGGGTCGGGATCGAGAACGGCGGGTTCGTGTTCGACACGCCCGAGGGGCGCCAGATGGTTGAGCCGGAGGTGACGGTGCTTGCGCTGGGCGGGGCGAGCTGGGCGCGGCTCGGCTCGGACGGGGCCTGGGCGGCGAGCCTCGGGGAAAAGGGTGTGGAGATTGCGCCGTTTCAGCCGGCCAATGCCGGGCTGTCGGTCGCGTGGTCGGCGCATATGCACAAGCAATTCGGCGCGCCGGTGAAGGTGGCGCGGCTGACGGCGGGCGATACCTCGCTGCGCGGCGAGTTCGTGATTTCCGCGCGGGGGCTGGAAGGCAGCGCGATCTATGCCGTCTCGAAGGCGGTGCGCGAAGGTGCGGCGCTGACGCTGGACCTCTGCCCGGACTGGTCCGAGCAGGAGGTGGCCGCGCGCGTCGCCCGGCCACGCGGCAAGGCGACGGTGGCGGCGCATTTGCGCAAGGCGCTCAGGCTCGATCCGGCCAGGCTTGCACTGCTCATGGAGTTTGGCCGGCCGCTGCCCGAAGGCGACGCGCTCGCGGCGCTGGTGAAGGCGCTGCCGCTGCGCCACGACGGGCTGCGCCCGCTTGACGAGGCGATCTCGACGGCGGGGGGCGTGGCGGGCGCGGCGCTCGACGGCTACAGGCTGCGCGCGCTGCCCGGCGTGTTCGTGGCGGGCGAAATGCTCGACTGGGAAGCGCCGACCGGGGGCTACCTGATTACCGGCTGCCTTGCCACGGGGCTGGCGGCGGGCGAAGCGGCGGCGCGCTGGCTTGGGTGAGACGGCAGGACCGGTGGTTTGCCACCCCCGGACCCCCGGCAGGTATTTTCGCCAAGAAAAAGGGGCCGTTAAAGTTAACGCGGGCCGGCGGGGTGTGGTTGGCTGAGGCGGGTGGCAAGGGGCTGCGGTCTCCAGCGCAGGAATGACGGACGCGGGCGCTCAGGCCAGCGCTTTGACGCGCTGGAAGGCATCGCGGCTACGCATCCGTTTCACGTAGGCGTTGAACGCCTCGTTGGTCAGTGGGAACTTCGCGCCGAACGCCCAGTTGCCGCAATGCGCCGCGAGGATGTCGGGCAGGGTCATCTCGCCGCCCATCAGGAACGGCCCGTCGCCCATCCGCCGCATCAGCTCGGTGACGCTGCGCTCGAACTCCCATTTCAGCGAGTCCTTCACCGCTGGCACGCGCTTGTCCTGTGGCAGGACGAAGGAATGCCGTGCGGCCGTCCACAGTACGGCGTCGAGCTCGTCGTTGATGAAATGGGTGAAGCCGTCCTGGCGGGCGCGGTCGGTGGTGCCGCAGGGGTGGGTGAACCGCCCGTGACGATCCGCAAGGAAGGTCATGATTGCGACCGAATCGGTGAGCGTGATGCCATCGGCGATCAGAACCGGCACCTTGCCGGCCGGGTTCACGGCGCGGGTTTCATCGCTGCGGGGTGCGGCTTTGACGTGGTCGTAGGGTACGCCCAGCTCTTCCAGCATCCACAACACGCGAAAGGTGCGGGTATCGAGACTTCCATAGACTGTGTACATGCCATCCTCCCTGCCGGCCCATTAGCGCAGATCGGCCCCCGGGCTGGCAAGCGCGGCGTCAGCTGCGCGGCATGTAGGCGAGGCGGATCAGCGCGCGTTCGACCAGAGCCGCTTGCGGCGCGCGCGAGGCGGAGCGCAGTTGCAGATCGGTGTCGATCAGAAGCTCCAGCGCGGCTTCGAGCCGGGTCACGCCCCAGGCCTGGGCCTGGCGAATCATCCGGTCGCGCGATTTGAAATGCACCGGCGGGCGGGCGCGGGCGATGCCTTTGGCCGGGCCTTCGGGATCGGCGGCGGCGAGGTGGAGCGTGCGAAAATGCCGGGTGGCGGCGATGCAGAGCCCTACCGGTTGCACCCCCTGCGCTTCGAGCCGCGCCATCAGCGGCCCCAGCTCGGGCGCGCGCCCCTCGGCGGCGGCATGCAGCACATCGTCCATCTCGGCCTCGGTCGAGGCGGGGGCGCAGGCGAGCACGTCGGCGGGCGCGGTTGGTGTGGGATCGTTCAGCTTGTAGAGCGCGAGCTTTTCGATCGTCTGGCGGAAATCGCCGGGGTCGAGCACGCGCGCGAGGTTGGCGATATCGGTCATCGCCTCGGGGGCGATCTGGGTGAGCCCGGCCTTGGCCAGCTCCGCCTCGATTTCAGCGCGGGTCGGTGGATCGTCGTAGATGCCCACGGCGTAGGCGTTGCGGTGGCCCTCGAAATACTTGCGCAAGGCGGAGCGCGGGGCGAGGCTGGCGGCCGTCACCACCACCGTGGCGTCGCCCTCGGCCCAGTCGTCCAGCGCCGGAGTGATCGTCTTGGCCAGTGTGTCGGTGGCATCTTCGACGAAGGCGACGCGCGGGCCGGGGAAGAAGCCCTGCGCCTTGATCGCGTCCGACAGCAGCGCCGGGTCCTTGCGCAGCTCGCTGGCGGGGATGCGGGTGAGCCGCATTTCCTCCTCGCCCTGCGGACCGACGAGATTGGCGATCAGTTCCTGGCGTTTCAGCGCCACGCGCATCGCGTCGCCGCCATAGATCAGCACCCCGGTGCGGCCCGGTTCCGGCTTCGAAAAGAAGCGGGGGGCGTCGCGCGGGGTGAGCTTCACCTCACGCCACCACGTTCACGATCCGACCCGGCACCACGATCACCTTGCGCGGCGGCTTGCCGTCGAGGGCGCGCTGTACCCCGACAGTGGCCAGCGCCAGCGCCTCGATCTCGTCCTTGGGCATGTCTTTCGCGACGGTGATCTCGTCGCGCCGCTTGCCATTCACCTGGATCGGCAGGGTCACGGTATCGGAGACGAGCATCGCCGGATCGGCTTTGGGCCAGGGCGCGTTGGCCACGAGGCCGTCGCCGCCGAGCCGGGCCCAGATCTCCTCAGCCAGGTGCGGCGTCATCGGCGCCATCAGCTGGGCCATGGTCTTCATCGCGTCGCGCTTCGTCGCGGCGCCGGCCGGCGATTTCTGCAACATGTTGGTGAAGGCGTAGAGCCGGGCGATCGAGGTATTGAACAAAAAACCGTCGATGCCCTTGGCCACGGCGTCGATGGTCTTGTGCAGCTCGCGCAGCAGCGCGTCGTCGTCCTGCCCCTCGCCGCTTGCCTCGGCGATCTCGTCGGCCAGGCGCCAGACCCGGCCAAGGTGCTTGGCGGCGGCCTCGGCACCCGAGGCCGTCCATTCCACATCGCGCTCCGGCGGGCTGTCGGACATCACGAACCAGCGCGCGGTATCGGCGCCGTATTGCGCGACGATGGCCTCGGGATCGACGACGTTTTTCTTGGATTTCGACATCTTGGCGGAGGGAATCACCTCGACCACTTGGCCTGTCGCGCCGAGCCGCGTGCCGGATTCGGTCACCTCCACGTCTTCGGGGAAGTGGTAGACCGGGCGGTCGTTCTCATCGCGGGTGACGTAGATCGCATGCGTGACCATGCCTTGGGTAAACAGCGCGTTGAACGGCTCCTTGCACTTTTCGGGCAGATGGCCGGTGAGGTGCATCGCGCGGGCGAAAAAGCGCGAGTAGAGCAGGTGCAGGATCGCGTGCTCGATGCCGCCGATGTATTGATCGACGTTCATCCAGTAGGCGACGTCTTCGGCCACGGTCGGCGTGGTCGCGCGCGGATTGGTGAATCGGGCGAAATACCACGACGAATCGACGAAGGTGTCCATCGTGTCGGTCTCGCGCTGGGCGGGGCCGCCGCAGCTCGGGCAGGTGCAGGCGCGCCAGCTCGGGTGACGGTCGAGCGGGTTGCCGGGCTGGTCGAAGCTGACGTCGTCGGGCAGCTTGACCGGCAGGTTTTCTTTATTCTCCGGCACCACGCCGCAGCGCTCGCAGTGGACCACGGGAATCGGGCAGCCCCAGTAGCGCTGGCGGCTGAGCCCCCAGTCGCGCAGGCGGTACTGGGTCACGCCGGTGCCCCAGCCCTGCGCCTCGGCGAAGCGAATCGTTGCCTCGATGGCCTCTTCGCCGGTGGCCACGTCGAGTCCGGTGAAGTGGTTGACCCATTTCACCTTTTCGCTCTTGGGGGGCAGGAAGGCCTCGGATTCCACCGGCTTGGGATTGTCCAGCGCAAAGAAGGTGTCGATCACCGGCAAGCCGTATTTGCGCGCGAAATCGAGGTCGCGCTGGTCATGCGCGGCCGAGCCGAAGATCGCGCCGGTGCCGTAGTCCATCAGGATGAAGTTGGCGATCCAGACCGGCAGCTCCCACGAATCATCGAGCGGGTGCTTGACGCGCAGTCCGGTGTCCATCCCCAGCTTTTCGGCCGTCTCGATGGCTTCCGCCGTGGTGCCGCCCTTGCGGCATTTGGCGGTGAAAGCGGCGATCTCGGGGTTTTCCGCTTCCAGCTGCTTGGCAATCGGGTGGTCGGGCGAGATGCCGACGAAGGCCGCGCCCAGAAGCGTGTCGGGCCTTGTGGTAAACACCTCGATGGCCTCGCCGTCGCCCGCCGGTTGGAAGGCGAACTTCAACCCGCGCGATTTGCCGATCCAGTTGGCCTGCATCAGGCGCACCTTCTCGGGCCAGTCTTTCAGCGTGTCGATCGCCTCCAGCAGGTCCTCGGAGAAATCGCTGATCTTGAAGAACCACTGGGTGAGCTCGCGCCGCTCCACCTCGGCGCCCGAGCGCCAGCCCTTGCCGTCGATCACCTGCTCGTTGGCGAGCACGGTCATGTCGACCGGGTCCCAGTTGACCACCGCGTTCTTGCGGTAGACCAGGCCTTTTTCCATGAAGTCGATGAACATCGCCTGCTGCTGGCCGTAATATTCCGGGTCGCAGGTGGCGAACATGCGGGACCAGTCGAGCCCGAAGCCGAGCGGCTTCATCTGCGCGACCATCGTGTCGATGTTGTCGTAGGTCCAGGTTTTCGGGTGGCCCCCGCTGGCCATCGCCGCGTTTTCCGCCGGCATGCCGAAGGCGTCAAAGCCCATCGGGTGCAGCACGTTATGCCCGGTCGCCATCTTGTAGCGCGCCACCACGTCGCCCATCGTGTAATTGCGCACGTGGCCGATGTGGATCCGCCCCGAGGGGTAGGGGAACATCTCGAGCACGTAGTATTTCGGTTTCGAGGGGTCGCGTTTGGCCTCGAACGTGCCGGCCCGTTCCCAGGCCTTTTGCCATTTCGGCTCGATACTGCTCGCGTCGTAGCGGGACATGTTGGTCTCCGGAAATGAAAACGCCGGGCTCTGGGCCCGGCGCTGGTGTAGTCAGATGATCCCGTGCGGTCCAGACCCGGCGGACTTTTGGCGCGCAATTCGGTCCGAAAACCGGTGCCCACTTTTCGGATCGCGCTTTAGAGTTTTCGGTCCTGGATCCGAAGCTGGCGGGCACGCGCCAGGATCGCGTCTTCGATCTTGTGCGCCGTCTCGGTCGAGACCGGGCCGCCGCGCGATTGCAGCGAAACCTCGATCGAGCGGGCGTCGAGCGCCGGATCGCGCACGTAAACGGTGGCCTTGTAGGCGCGCCCACCGCCCGGCGGCGTGCCGTAGCCGAACACCATCACCCCGGTGAACGGGTCGGCGGCCTGAAGCGGCATGAAGTTCAGCACGTCGAGCGCGGCGTTCCAGAGGTACTTGTTGACCTCGACAGTGGTGTTGGGATCGTCGCGGCTGGCGAACAGATCCCAGATCGTTTCACGCTCCGGCTTGGCGCGTTCGCGCGCCGGGCGTTCATTGTTGGCGGCCGTGGCATCGCTGCCGCCGCCGAAAAGATTTCCGAATCCGCCACCGCCGCTGCAGCCCGACAGGGCCAGAAGGCCCGTGACGATGAGCACCTTGGTAGTGATCTGCCCGATGCGCATGAGAATGCCCCGCTCGTCTGGTTCTGTCCTTAAGTAACCAACGCCCCAAGGACGGGCAAGCGTTTTCCCGGCCCCTATATAGTGGCGCCATATAGAGGGGGCGAAGCCGGTGCGGAAACAAGACTGTGGCATAGCTGCACCATACCTGACCGCAATCGCAGAGGCCGTGCTGGATCACTTGCAATGAACCCGGGAAAGAGAGAGGAAACAGCATACTCAATTCGGATCCCCCTGAATTGAGGTCACCTTTAGAGAAAACGAGGGAAACGAAATGAAAAAGATTCTCCTTGCTTCGACGATCCTGGTGGGTACCGCCGGTTTTGCCGCTGCTGAAACTGCAAACTTCACCTTCTCGGGTGAAGCTGGTGTTGGCTTCGCCTACGCCACCGATGGTGTGACCGAAGTCTCCACCCCGACCATCAGCGCCGAGTTCACTGCCGGCATGATGACCATGACCGACGGCGGCCTGGAAGCCGGCGCTTCTGTGACCGTGTCGGCCGGTGGCCGCTCGATCGAAACCGACAACACCGATACCGCCTTCGGCACCGTGTCGGACGACGGCTTCGACATCTCGGGCGCCGAAGTTTACCTGTCGGGTGACTGGGGCAAAGTGACCGCCTCCTACGACGGCAACGTTGCCGGCGTGCTGGCCGACGACGAGCTGGCCTTCGCCTACAGCAACACCTGGGGCGATTTCACGGTTTACGCCGAGTACCTTTGGATTGACGGCGCCGACAACGACGAAGCTGTGCTGAAAGGCACCTACGCCTTCGGTGACTACTCGGTCTATGCCGCAGCCAATTTCCTTGAGCCGGTGACCGGCTGGGAACTCGACTCGATCGACTTCGGTGGTGCGGCCGCGATGTCGGGCTTCTCGCTCGCTGTTGACATGAACTACAACCTGATCACCGACAACCTGACTTGGAAAGCCACCGCTGGCTACGCCACCGGCCCGTACTCGGCTGAAGTCTGGGTCGAAGACGACGACACGCTCAACGACTTCGACTACGGCGCTTCGGCTGCCTACGATATGGGCGGCGGCGTGTCGCTCAACGCTGGCTACATCCACGACAACGACTGGGCGTTCGGCGGCGTGGACATGGTCACCGCTGGCGTGTCGATGTCCTTCTAATCCCAACCGGGATCAGAACAGGGAAGAGCGGGCTTAGGCCCGCTCTTTTCTTTTTCGGCCCCCTGTGGTCTGTCGGGGCAAGACAGGAGACCACCGCGATGCCCCTTTCCGACATTCTAGACCGTATCCGCGCCGAAGAAGCCCGCATGGGCCGCGCGTCGGGCTCGACCCGGCTTGTCGCCGTCTCGAAAGTGCAGCCGCTCGAGCGGGTAATCGCCGTGCTCGACGAAGGCCAGCGCCTGTTCGGCGAGAACAAGGTGCAGGAGGCCGCCGGCAAGTGGCCGGACCTCAGGAAAAAGTATCCAGGCGTCGAGCTGCACCTGATCGGCCCGTTGCAGACCAACAAGGCGCGCCAGGCGATGGAGCTGTTCGATGCGATCGAAACCATCGACCGACCCAAACTCGCCCGCACGATTGCCCGACTCAAGGACGAGCTGGGCCATTGCCCGCGCCTGTTCGTGCAGATCAACACCGGCGAGGAAGAGCAGAAAGCGGGCGTGATGCCGGCCGACGCTGATGGCTTCATCGCCGAGTGCCGCGCGCTTGGCCTCGAGATCGAGGGGCTGATGTGCATTCCGCCGGTCGAGGAGGAGCCCTCGCTCCATTTTGCCCTGCTCAAGAAGATCGCCGACCGGAATGCGATTGCGCAGCTGTCGATGGGAATGTCCGGAGATTTCGAAAAGGCGGTGGCGCAGGGGGCTACCTATGTGCGCGTTGGCTCGGCCATTTTTGGCGACCGGGTCTACGATTCGGCGTGAGACGCCCCGGCCCGGTGCGAATCGTGGCAGGATGTGACCGACGACCGCCAGCCCGGAGGTGATCATGCGCGCCCTGCTGCTCCTGGCCATCGGGTTTATGCCGGTCGCCGCGCTGGCGGAGGACAACATGAACCTTTCATTCTCCTGGGGCGAAATCCCTCTTTGCACCACCGGGCGGCCCAATATCGTGCCCAATCCCAGGTTTGAGCTTTCGGGCGTGCCGGCGGGGACCGAACGGGTGGAGTTCCGTATGACCGACCTCGACGTGCCGAGCTACGATCATGGCGGCGGCAGCGTGGCCGTCTCGGCGGATGGGGTGATTGCGCCAGGGGCCTTCACCTACAAGAGCCCTTGCCCACCGCGCGGGGCGCACACCTACGAATGGATCGCGGAAGCGATGGCGGGTGGCGCTGTGCGCGCGACGGCGCGCGCGCAGCGGGACTATCCCGAATAGATAGCGGCAGGTTGCGAGGCGTCAGCGGCGGCAATTGACACGCGATCACGCCGAATGGTTCGGTTTCACCGGAATACCGGAATACCGGAATACCGGAATACCGGAATACCGGAAAAGTAGTATCATATTGATAATAGGCTATTTGTCAGGTCCGTTGCAGTGCCGGGCAATGCTTGGTTAACCATCTTGGCTGCATGGTCCCGTCCGTGGGGTGGCCCCGCGCGCGTCTAGCCCCGGACGATGATCCGGCTCTCAGGCCGCCAGTTTTCGACGATCCATGCCAGGTGATCGGGCCGAAAGGCGATGCATCCCGCCGTCGGGTAGCGCGGGCGTCGCCATTGGTGAACAAAGATCGCAGAGCCCCGGCCGGGTGTGGCATCGGGCCAGTTCCAGTCACTGACCAGGACCAGATCGTAGAGCGGATCGGCGCGGCGCAGGCGTTCGTGCGAAAACGGGTGCGCGGAGGTGGTGAGCCATTGGTTGTAGTCCGGATCATCCGGGTCGTCCGACCAGATGTCGCGCGGGCCGATCTCGGCCACCGCGAGGCGGGTGCGCGGCGGCGTAATCCGGTCGGCACGGTAGCCGCCCAGTTCAAGGTGCCAGACCCCGACGGGCGTTGCTCCGTCGCCCTCACGTTTTTCGTGCGTGATGCCGCCCCGGCCAAGGGCGCAGGGAAAGCGCCGGCCGAGAAAGCGCGCGCCCCAGCGGGTAACGATCATGTCGCCCCGGCGCGCGATCACAGGATATGCCCGGACTTCGCGGCCTTGGTGGCGAGGTAGGCCCGGTTATCGTCGCTCTCGCCCGCCTTGAGCGGTACGCGCTCGACCACGTCGATCCCGTGCGCTTCCATCATGGCAACCTTTTTGGGGTTGTTGGTCATCAGCCGCACCGCGCCGAACCCCATCGCTTCAAGGATCTGCGCGCCGATCTGGAAATCGCGCTCATCGTCCTCGAAGCCCAGCCGGTGATTGGCTTCCACCGTGTCAAACCCTTGATCTTGCAGGGAATAGGCCCGCATCTTGTTGGCAAGCCCGATGCCGCGCCCCTCCTGGTTGAGGTAGAGCAGCACGCCCGCCCCGGCCTCGCCCATGGCCTCAAGCGCGGCGTGCAGCTGCGGGCCGCAATCGCATTTGAGGCTGCCGAGCACGTCGCCGGTGAAGCAGGCCGAGTGCAGCCGGGCGAGCACCGGTTTTGAGCGGTCGGGCCGGCCGATCTCGACCGCATAATGCTCTTCGCCACCGTCGCCGGGGCGAAACACGTGCAACCGCCCGGCCCGGCTTACCGTCAGCGGCACCCGCGCGGAGGAAACCTCGGTGAGCGTGCCGGTCTGCCACAGGGCCGCGTCGGCGCCGGTGAGGTCGAGCCAGGTGAGCCCATGCGCGGCGGCTGTCGCGGCGCCGTCGTCGACCGGCACCACCAGCGCGGCGGGCAGAAGATGTGCTGATTTCGCCAGCCGCAGCGCCGCGTGGGCGATGCCCTCCTCGCCGCCGCGCATCGTTGCGAGCGGCCCCTTGAGAGGCATCATCAAATCGTCCGCAGGGTCGGCGATATTGGCCACCCAGTCCACCCCGGCGTCATCGGGCAGGATCACCCGGGCTACCTGGTCGGAATAGGCGCGCGCCTTCAGCGTTTCCGCCCGGCGCGGCGTAATCGCGAGCACCGGCGGGGCGATCACGCGCAGCGCCGCGAGCCGGTCCACCGAGAGCGTTTCGGCGGCGGCCACCAGCGCGGCCTGACCGTTCAGCCCCAGCACCACGGGCAGCCCGACGCGCAGATCGGCGCGGGCGCGCGCGGCAAGTTCTGTCATGTCGGGCTGAAGCGGCATCCGGTCCTCGTTTCCTGCCCCTAGATAGGCTGTCGCGCGGAAATGTGAAACAAATACCGCCTTTTCGACACGAGCGCGTGAGCCGGTTGCAGCAAATGTTGTCGGACGTGTGAGCCGTTCTCAGATGGGTGTGAGCAAACACGGAGGATTGTCATGGCCACCCAGAAAAACATCCTGCTCGTCGACGACGACGAAGACCTGCGCGAGGCGCTCGCCGAGCAGTTGGTGATGACCGAGGATTTTGACGTCTTCGAAGCCGGCAACGGCGCCGAGGCGATGCAGAAGGCCAAGGAAGGGCTCTACGAGTTGGTGATCCTCGACGTGGGGCTGCCGGATACCGATGGCCGCGAGCTGTGCAAACTGTTGCGCAAGCAGGGGGTGAAATGCCCGATTGTAATGCTCACCGGGCATGACAGCGACGCCGACACCATCCTCGGGCTCGACTCGGGGGCCAATGACTACGTGACCAAGCCGTTCAAGTTCCCGGTCCTGCTCGCCCGCATCCGCGCCCAGCTGCGCCAGCACGAGCAGAGCGAAGACGCCGTGTTCCAGCTTGGGCCGTATACCTTCAAACCGGCGATGAAGATGCTGCTGACGGAGGAAGACAAAAAGATCCGCCTGACCGAGAAGGAAACCAATATCCTCAAGTTTCTCTACCGCGCGCAGGATGGTGTGGTGGCGCGCGACGTGCTGTTGCACGAGGTCTGGGGCTACAATGCCGGGGTGACGACACACACGCTGGAAACCCACATCTACCGCCTGCGCCAGAAGATCGAACCCGATCCTTCCAACGCCCGCTTGCTGGTGACGGAAAGCGGCGGATATCGGCTTGTGGCATAATGGCCACAGGGCATGGCAATGGCCTTATTCTTGCCCCGATTCGAGGCTAATCTAAATATTGAGAGCGATTTGTTTCTCAGATCGCAACAAACGACTCCCCTGCCCGCGTCGGGGTCATGATGCGGGATCCTCCCTGTTGGACTGGCCCGGGCATCACGCCCGGGCTTCTTTTTGCCGGTGGCGGGTTTGGCAAGGCCGAGGCCCCCCGCCTTGGCCGCGCGGGATATTTGCGGCCAGATGAAAGCGGAGCGGTTTTCGCGCGTGGCAATACCGGATAGGGTCTGGCGACTGCCGCATTGGAGAGAGACATGAGCTTCACCCTCGCCACCTGGAACATCAACTCGGTCCGCCTGCGCGAAGGGCTGGTGTGCAAGCTGTTGGACGAGGAATCGCCCGACGTGCTCTGCTTGCAGGAGTGCAAAAGCCCGGTCGACATGATCCCGCTCGAGGGATTTCGCGCGCTGGGCTACAGCCACATGGTCGCGCGCGGGCAGAAGGGCTACAACGGCGTGGCGATCCTGTCGAAACTGCCGCTCGAAGACGTGGGCGACAAGGATTTTGCCGCCCTCGGCCATGCCCGCCACGTGGCGGCGCGGCTGGAAAACGGCGTGACGATCCACAATTTCTATGTGCCCGCCGGGGGCGACAAGCCCGACCGCGCGGTGAACGAGAAATTTGGCCAGAAACTCGACTACCTCACCGAGATGCGCGACTGGTTCCGCGATGAACGGCCCGAGAAGGCGATCCTGGTGGGAGATCTGAACATCGCGCCGCGCGAGGATGACGTGTGGAACCACAAGCAGCTGTTGCGCGTTGTCAGCCATACGCCGATCGAGGTGGAGCATTTGGCGCAGACGCAGGAGGCGGGGGGCTGGGTGGATATCACCCGGGCCGATATTCCCGAGGGGAACCTGTATTCCTGGTGGTCCTACCGGTCGCCGGAGTGGGATTCGGCTGACAAGGGGCGGCGGCTCGATCACGTCTGGGCGACGCCCGACATCTCGAACGCGGGCCACGGCAGCCGGATCCTGCGCGCGGCGCGGGGCTGGCAGCAGCCGTCGGACCACGCGCCGGTGTTTGCGAGCTTCGATCTCTAGTCAGAAGTCGACGGCGAGGCCTTTTTTTTCGTAGTCGCCGTAGCGCACCGGCTCCGGCCCGTCGCGCCCACCGTATTCCTTAGGCAGATCGGCTTTCCTGGCATTTTTGCGCCGGTCCTCTGCCTCGGCCAGCGCGCGAAGCGCTTCCGGCGGCAAGTCTGGTTTTTCGGTGTCGCTCATGGTGGGCTTCCTTGTGCTCGTGGCATGATATAGGCGCAGGGGCGGAAATTGGCAAAGGTGACAGATGGCGGATAACGCGACACGACCGCGCAAAGTGGCGGTCGAGCTGATGGGCGATGTGCTGGAGAGCCACCGGCTGCTGTCGGAGGTGCTGGGCCGGCGCGTGGAAGCGCTTGCGCCCGAAGAGCGGGCGCGGGCGCAGCGGCTTGCCGTGGTGGCGCTCAGGGTGATGGACCGGGCCGACCGGATGCTCGGGCCCCATCTGAAAAAACGCCCGCCCGAGCGGGTGATGAACATCCTGCGCCTCGGCGTGGCGGAGATCTGCGAGGAGGGCGCGGCGGCGCATGGGGTGGTGAACTCTGCCGTCGAGATCGCCCGAGGAAACCGCAAGACCGCCGGGATGGCGGGGCTGGTGAACGCGGTGCTGCGCAAGGTGGCGGACGAGGCGGACAAGTGGCCAAGCCTGCCGGTGCCGCGCCTGCCCAAGTGGCTGCGCGGGCCGCTGATCGCCGATTTCGGTAAGGCCAGTGTGGAGGCGATGGAGGCGGTGCACTACGCCGGCGCGCCGCTCGATATTACCCCGAAGGGCGACGCGGGCGCAGTGGCCGAGGCGCTCGGGGGCGAGCTGCTGCCCACCGGGTCGGTGCGGCTGAGCGGGCCGGTGCAGGTTTCGGCCTTGCCCGGCTACAATGCGGGCGAGTGGTGGGTGCAGGATGCCGCCGCCGCCGTTCCGGCACGGGTGCTGGATGCGCAGCCGGGCGAGGCGGTGCTGGATCTCTGCGCCGCCCCTGGCGGCAAGACGATGCAGCTTGCCGCCGCCGGAGCCGAGGTGACGGCGGTGGATATCTCGGCCGCGCGGCTGGAGCGGCTGGGCGAAAACCTGTCCCGCGTGGGGCTGTCGGCCGAGATCGTCACCGCCGACGCGCTGGACTACGACGGCGGGCCGTTCGATGCGATCCTGCTCGACGCGCCCTGTTCGGCCACCGGCACCATGCGCCGTCACCCCGATCTGCCGCGCGCCAAGGACGGCAGCGAATTCCCCGGCCTGTTCGAGCTTCAGGCGCAGTTGATCGACCGGGCGCTGGGAATGCTGAAGCCCGGCGGGCGGCTCGTGTATTGCACCTGTAGCCTGCTCATTGACGAGGGCGAGGAGCAGGTGCGCGATGCGCTCGCGCGCCATCCGGAGCTGACGGTGGACGCGGCCGCCTTGAAGCAGCCGGGCATCGAGCCGAGCTGGATCGGCGAAGAGGGCGGGCTGCGGCTGCGCCCCGATTATTGGGCCGAGCGCGGCGGGATGGACGGGTTCTACATCGCGGTTCTCAAGGTGCCAAAACCGGTGACTTGAGCGCGCCGAGCGGGTATGATGCCGCCCAAGACCCCGCAAAGGGGCAAGACGAAATCGAGCCGAGGCAAACCCGTGCCCCACCATGAGCCCTGGTCCGTGCGCAAGACGCGCTGGATGAACCGCCGGCATGCGCGCCGCGCGGGCCGTGCGCGCACGCCCACCGGGTTTGTCTCGCAGCCAGAGCCGCGCACGATCGGCAGTTTCGCCCGGGGCAAGCAGCTTGTGGCCGGCAACCTGTTGCTCGCGGGTCATCTCGTCGAGTCGCGTGAAGGCTCGGTCTGGGAGCTCGATCCACCGACGCCGGCCTTCGCCGATGGGCTGCACGGATTTCGCTGGCTCGACGATCTCGCCGCGTTGGGCGACCCGGACGCAAGGGACCGGGCGCAAAGCTGGACCTTTGACTGGATCGCGCGCTACGCGGGCGGGAAAGGGCCGGGCTGGACGCCGGACCTCACCGGGCGGCGGATCATCCGCTGGATCAACCATGCGATCTTTCTGCTGATGGGCCAGGAGGCGGACGCGTCGGAAGCGTTCTACCGCTCGCTTGGGCAACAGACCCTGTTTTTGTCGAACCGCTGGCGCGTGGCCTCGCCCGGGCTGCCCCGGTTCGAGGCGCTCACCGGGCTGATCTATGCCGGGCTGGCGCTCTCGGGGATGGAACATCTGGTAGAGCCGGCCACCGAAGGGCTGGCGCGCGAATGCACCGGCCAGATCGACGCCGAGGGCGGCATTCCCACCCGCAACCCCGAGGAGTTGCTGGAAGTGTTCACGCTGCTCAACTGGGCGGCGCTGGCGCTGGCCGAGAGCGGGCGGATGGCGCGGCGTGAACATATCGCGGCGATCGAGCGAATCGCGCCGACCCTGCGCGCGCTGCGCCATGCCGATGGCGGGCTGGCGCGGTTTCACGGCGGAGGGCGGGGCGCGGAAGGGCGGCTGGACCAGGCGCTGGCCACCTCGGGTGTGCGCGCGGCGACCGTGTCCGGCCTGGCGATGGGCTACGCTCGGCTGCACGGCGGGCGCACCACGCTGATCATGGATGCCGCCCCGCCGCCACGGGGCGCGGCCTCGGTCGAGGCCCATGCCTCGACGCTGGCCGTCGAGATCACATCGGGCCGCCGGCCTTTGATCGTGAGCTGCGGGTCGGGGGCGGATTTTGGCGAGGCCTGGGGCAAGGCGGGCCGTGCCACGCCCTCGCACTCGGTGATGGGGCTGGAGGGGATGTCTTCGGCGCAGATCGGCCGCGTCGGCGGGCGCAATCTGCTGACGCGCACGCCGCGCGACGTTCATGCGCAGGAAATCGAGGGCGACGGGTTCAGCGGCATCGTCGCGGGCCATGACGGCTACGCGGCGAGCCACGGGCTGGGCTATGTGCGGCGGATCGAGATGAGCGTGGATGGGCGCGGGATCTGGGGTGATGAAACGCTGGCCGCCGTGACCGACGCCGAACAGGAGGCGTTTCGCGATGCGGTGGGGCGCACCGGGCTTGCCGGCATCTGCTTTGCGCTGCGGTTCCATTTGCACCCGGATGTGGATGCGGCGATCGACCTGGGCGGCACGGCCGTCTCGCTTGCGCTGAAGTCGGGCGAAATCTGGGTGCTGCGCTATGAAGGCGCCGCCGATCTGAGCATTGAGCCCGGTGTCTACCTCGAAAAAGGCCGCCTGAAACCGCGTGCGGCGAAACAGGTGGTTCTCTCCGGCGCCGCTTTCGATTATGCGACACGCATCCGCTGGTCGCTCGCCAAGGCGCAGGATACCCCCGTGGGGCTGCGCGATCTTGTGAGGGACGATCCAAGCGGGCTGCCAGAAGACACCTGAGGGATCTCACATGACCGACCTTTTCCCCGTGCGCCGCGCGCTCATTTCCGTTTCCGACAAGACCGGGCTTGCCGATCTCGCCAAGGCCCTCGCGGCGCGGGGGGTGGAGATCCTGTCGACCGGCGGGAGCGCCAAGGCGCTGCGCGACGCGGGGGTGGCGGTTCGCGATGTGGCCGAGGTGACCGGCTTTCCCGAGATGATGGACGGGCGGGTGAAAACGCTGCACCCGATGGTGCATGGCGGGCTTCTCGCCCTGCGCGACAACCCCGAGCACCTTGCGGCGATGGAGGCGCACAACATCGGCGGGATCGACCTGCTGGTGGTCAATCTCTACCCGTTCGAGGCGGCGCTGGCACGGGGCGCGGGCTATGACGAGATGATCGAGAACATCGATATTGGCGGCCCGGCGATGATCCGCGCGGCGGCAAAAAACCATGCCTTTGTCACCACCATCGTCGATGTCGAGGATTACGAGACGCTGACCGCCGAGCTGGATGCCCATGACGGCGCCACCAGCTACGCGTTCCGCCAACGCCAGGCGCAGATCGCCTATGCGCGCACCGGCGCCTACGATGCGGCGGTAAGCACCTGGATGGCCGATGCGAATGGCGACCAGGCGCCGCGCCGCCGGGTGGTGGCGGGCAAGCTGGCCCAGACCCTGCGCTACGGCGAGAACCCGCACCAGCAGGCGGCCTTCTACGTGGACGGCTCGGCGCGCCCCGGCGTGGCGACCGCCGTGCAGCACCAGGGCAAGGAGCTGAGCTACAACAACATCAACGACACCGACGCGGCGTTTGAGCTGGTGGCGGAGTTTGACCCCGCCGACGGTCCCGCTGTCGCCATCATCAAGCATGCCAATCCCTCGGGCGTGGCGCGGGGCGCGACGCTGGCCGACGCCTATCAGAAGGCGTTTGACTGCGACCGCACGTCTGCCTTCGGCGGCATCGTCGCGCTCAACATGCCGCTCGATGCCGAGACGGCCGCGGCAATCACCGAGATTTTCACCGAGGTGGTGATTGCTCCCGGGGCCTCTGACGCGGCCAAGGAGATCTTTGCCAAGAAGAAAAACCTGCGCCTGCTCACCACCGAGGGCCTGCCCGATCCGCTTGCCGGCGGCATGACCGTGCGCCAGGTCTCGGGCGGCCAGCTCTACCAGAACAAGGACAACGGCCATATCGGCCTCGATGACCTCAAGGTGGTCACGAAGAAGGCCCCGACCGACGCGCAGCTCGCCGATCTGCTGTTTGCCTGGAAGGTGGGCAAGCACGTAAAATCGAACGCTATTGTCTACGTGAAGGGGCTGGCTACCGTGGGCGTGGGCGCGGGCCAGATGAGCCGGCTCGACTCGGCCAATATCGCCGCGATCAAAGCGGGGCGCATGGCCGATGTGCTTGGGCTTGCGGAAAGCCCGGCGGTGGGCGCGGCGGTGGCGTCGGATGCGTTCTTCCCCTTCCCGGACGGGCTGATGGAAGCGGCGGCGGCGGGGGCGACCTGCGTGATCCAGCCCGGCGGCTCGATGCGCGACGACGAGGTGATCGAGGCCGCCGATGCGGCGGGGCTGGCGATGGTGTTCACCGGCATGCGCCACTTCCGGCACTGACCTGATGCGGTGGATGACTCTCACCGGCGCGCTGACGCTCGCACTCGACCAGCTCACGAAGCTCTGGGTCGTCCACCTGCTCGATCTCAAGACGAAGGCGGCCATCGACGTTGTCCCCCCGTTCCTCAATTTCCGCATGGCGTGGAACCAGGGGGTGAATTTCGGCCTCGGCTCGTCGGACGGCAATGCGATGCGCTGGGTGTTGATCGGCGTGGCTCTGGCGATCTCGGCGCTGGTGATCGTCTGGGTGCGCCGCGATCGGATGGGGTGGCTCGCCCAGGTGTCGGCCGGGCTGCTTGTGGGCGGCGCGGTCGGCAATGTGATTGACCGGCTGGCCTACGGCGCGGTGGCGGATTTTCTCAACATGTCGTGCTGTGGCTGGCACAATCCGTGGTCGTTCAACGTGGCGGATATCGGCGTGTTTGCGGGCGCCGTGGGGCTTGCGCTGTTCGCTGGCGGCAAAAGCGACCAAGAGACCCCGTGACGCGCCGAATCTTATGCGGTAAAGAGGGGGCGCAGCTCGGGTGAAGGAGACGTCCATGCGGGGCAGGTTGGGCAAAACGGTCTTGGCTTTCGCCGCCTTGGCGGCGCTGTCGGCCTGTGACAAGGGCGACCCGGAGCTCATGAACATCCGCACCGACGCGCCGGACGAGTTTTCGATTCTTCCGACCAAGCCGTTGGAAGCGCCCGAAGACTACGCCGCGCTGCCTGAGCCGACGCCGGGTGGCATCAACCTCGCCGATCCCCAACCCAAGGCCGACGCGATTGCCGCGCTGGGCGGGCGGCCGGAATTGCTCGATGGCGGGCGTATCTATGCCGGCGAGCAGACGCTGCTCAGCTATGCCTCGCGCTACGGCGTGCCGGCCAACATCCGCGACACGCTGGCGGCCGAAGACCTTGAATGGCGCCGTGAAAACAACGGCTTGTTCCTTGAGCGGGTGTTCAACGTGAACGTCTACTTCTCGAGCTACAAGCCGATGTCGCTGGACCAGCACCTTGAGCTGGACCGGCTGCGCGACAAGGGGGTCAGAACCCCCTCGGCCCCGCCCGATCCGGAAATCGCGGTCGAATAACCCCGATCACAAGCGCGCGCGCCGGGCTTGCTTTGCTGCGGCGGCGGGCCAAGCTGTAACCGACAGCACGAGGAGGCCGCATGCGATTTGCCCTGATTCCGGTGTTCGCCCTGATGACCCTTGCCGCGCCCGGCGCGCAGGCGGCGGGAGAGGTGACGGATTTTTCCCTAGAAAACGGCATGGAGGTGGTGGTGATCGAGGATCATCGCGCCGCCGTGGTGGTGCACATGGTGTGGTATCGCACCGGCGCGGCGGATGAACCGCGCGGCAAATCGGGAATCGCCCATTTTCTCGAACACCTGATGTTCAAGGGTACCGACGAGCGCGCGGCGGGCGAGTTTTCCAAGGTGGTCGAGGCCAATGGCGGCACCGATAATGCGTTTACCTCCTACGACTATACTGCCTATTTTCAGCGCGTCGCCGCCGACCGGCTGGGGCTGATGATGGAAATGGAGGCCGACAGGATGCGTGATCTTGCGCTCGCGCCGGCCGATGTGGACACCGAGCGCAGCGTGATTCTCGAAGAGCGCGCGACGCGCACCGACAGTGACCCCGGCGCGCTGTTTCACGAAGAGCTGCGCGCGGCGCTCTATCGCAATCACCCCTATGGCACGCCGGTAATCGGCTGGCGGGCCGAGATGGAGGGGCTGACGCGCAGTGATGCGCTGGGCTATTACAGCCGGTTCTATGCGCCCAACAACGCGATCCTGATCGTCGCCGGCGATGTCACCCCCGACGCAGTGCGCGCGCTGGCCGAAGAGCATTACGGCCCGCTTGCCCCGAGCGAGGGGCTGGAGGCCCGCACCCGCCCGCAGGAGCCGCCCTCGCGCGCCGCGCGCCGGCTGGTGCTGGCCGATGCCCGGGTGGCGCAGCCCTCGCTGTTGCGCAGTTACCTCGCCCCCGAGCGCGAGCCGGGCGATCAGCGCGAGGCGGCGGCGTTGCTCTACCTTGCCGAGCTGCTGGGCGGCGAAGGGGCAACCTCGGTGCTGGGCAAGGCGCTCCAGTTCGACAGCCAGACCGCCGTTTACACCAGCGCCGGCTATTCGGCGACTTCGCTTGACGACACCACCTTTTCGCTCGCCGTGGTGCCTGCCGAGGGCGTGAGCCTGGCCGAGGCCGAAGCGGCGCTTGACGGCGAGATCGCCAAGTTCCTCGAAACCGGCCCCGATCCGGCGGATTTCGACCGGCTCAGGATGCAGATCCGCGCATCGGAGATCTACGCGCTCGACGATGTGGGCGATCTGGCCGACCGCTACGGCCGCGCGTTGGCCTCAGGGCTGACGATTGCCGATGTGCAATCCTGGCCCGATCTGTTGCAGGCGGTCACCATCGACGACGTGATGGCGGCAGCCCGCGACGTGCTCGACAAACGCGCCTCGGTCACCGGCTGGCTGGTGCCCGAAGGCGGGGAGGGCGCGCTGTGATGCGGTTTGCCTCTGCCCTCGCGATCCTGCTTCTCGCCGCTCTGCCTGCGCGCGCGGAGGTGGATATCCAGGAGGTCACCTCGCCCGGCGGGCTGAAGGCCTGGCTGGTCGAGGAGCATTCGATCCCCTTCGTCGCGCTGGAGCTGCGCTTTCGCGGCGGTGCGTCGCTCGATGCGCCCGGCAAGCGCGGGGCGATCAACCTGATGACCGGGCTGATCGAGGAAGGCGCGGGCGATCTCGATGCGCGTGGCTTCGCCGAGGCGCGCGACGACCTCGCGGCAAGCTTTCGCTTCGATGTGGGCGATGACGTGCTCGCGGTGTCGGCGAAGGTCTTGACCGAGAACCGCGATGCGGCGGTGGCGCTGCTGAAATCCGCCCTGACCGCGCCGCGCTTTGACGCCGATGCGATCGAGCGGGTGCGCGCCCAGGTGCTCAGCCACCTCAAATCGCGCGAAACAGACCCGAACGCGCTCGCCGCCAGCGCCTTCGATGCGCTGGCCTATGGCGATCACCCCTACGGCAGCTACGACGGCGGCACGCCCGACAGCGTGGCGGCGCTGACCCGCGCGGATATCCTGGATGCCTTCGCGCGCACCGTGGCGCGCGACCGGGTGGTGATCTCGGCGGTGGGCGATATCAGCGCGGGTGAGCTTGGCACCCTGCTCGACACGCTGCTCGCCGATCTGCCCGACACCGGCGCGCCGATGCCCGCCCATGTGGATTTCGCCGCAGGGGGTGGGATCACGTTGGTGCCCTTCGACACGCCGCAATCGGTGGCGCAGTTCGGCCAGCCAGGCATGACGGTGGACGACCCCGACTTTTTCGCCGCCTTCATCCTCAACACCGTGCTTGGCGGGGGCGGGTTCAACAGCCGGCTGATGGCGGAGGTGCGCGAAAAGCGCGGGCTGACCTATGGCATTCGCACCTACCTGGTGGATTCGGATTATGCCGAAAGCCTCATCGGCGTGGTGTCGTCGGTCAATCCGAGGATGGGCGAGACCATCGACGTGGTGCGCGGCGAATGGGAGCGGATGGCGCGCGAGGGGATCAGCGCCGAGGAGCTGGATGCGGCCAAGACCTACCTCACCGGCGCCTACCCGCTGCGGTTCGATGGCAACGGGCCGATCGCGGGCATCCTCGTGGGCATGCAGCTTTCGGGCTACCCGGCCGACTACATCAAGACCCGCAATGCGCGGATCGAGGCCGTCACGCTGGACGAGGCGAATCGGGTGGCGGCGGAGCTGTTCCGGCCCGACGCGCTGCGCTTCGTGGTGGCGGGGCAGCCCGAGGGCGTGGTGAGCACGGAGTGATTTGGCCGGGGTCGGCGAGTGTTCGGACAGGTTGTTCGAGGCCGCAAACGCGTTAGCGAAAGGTTGACACAGGATCGCCGGAAACGAAAGAATAGCATTCTTTGCAATATGTTACCGGAATACCGGAATACCGGAATACCGGAATACCGGAATACCGGAATACCGGAATACCGGAATACCGGAATACCGGAATACCGGAATACCGGCTATCCGCATATTTGAATGTGAGCCGGGCGAACGGCCGGGTGTTTTTTCGGTGTTGCGGGGGTGGGCCGCGAAGGCGTCAGAGACCGAGCACGTCCATCATGTCGTAGCTGCCGGGTTTGCGGCCGATCCCCCAAAGCGCGGCCTTGAGCGCGCCTCGGGCGAAGATCGCGCGGTCGGTGGCGACGTGGCGCAGGATCACCCGCTCGCCCGCGCCGGCAAAGATCACGTCATGCTCGCCAACGATGTCGCCGCCACGGATCGACGAAAAGCCGATATGGCCGTCAACGCGTTCGCCGGTGATGCCGTCGCGGCCCCGGTCGGTGACGCGCGCAAGGCTCACGCCCCGGCCCTCGGCGGCGGCCTCGCCCAGCATCAGCGCGGTGCCGGAGGGGGCGTCGACTTTGTGCTTGTGGTGCGCTTCGACCACCTCGATATCGAACGCCTCGTCGAGCGCGGCGGCGACCTTTTTGGTGAGTTGCACCAGCAGGTTCACGCCAAGGCTCATGTTGCCGGCGCGGATGATCGTGGCGTGGCGGGCGGCGGCGTCAAGCTTGGCGATATCCTCGCCCGACAGGCCGGTGGTGCCGATCACGTGCACGGCGCGGGCCTGGGCGGCGAGCGCGGCCAGCGGCACGGTGGCGGCCGGCGCGGTGAAGTCGATCACCGCCTGGGCTTGCGCCATCGCGTCAAGCGCGTCGTCGGTGACGGCCACGCCAAGCGCGGCCCCGCCCATCGCCTCGCCGATATCGCGGCCGATCCAGTCGTGCCCCGGTCGTTCCAGCGCACCCACCAGCCGGGCCGCCGGGCTTTCGTTCACCAGCTGCACCAGCATCCGGCCCATCCGGCCCGATGCCCCGTTGACGACGATCCCCGGTAGTTCGCTCATGTTACTCTCCCGTCTTTTCCCTGTGGTAAGCGCTGTTGCGCGAGGGTGCAATCGGGCTTAGATGGGCGCCATGGCAAAGAACCGTTTTCACCAGGGCGATGGCCCGACGCAACGCCAGCTTCGTGTTGGCGAGCTGATTCGCCGCCGGTTGTCGGATGTGCTGATGCATGGCGACGTGCATGATCCCGACCTCAATCGCATGTCGATCACCGTGGGAGAGGTGCGCGTGACGCACGATCTCAGGATCGCCACGGTCTACGTGATGCCGCTGGGCGGCCAGCACCGCGAAGAGGCGATCGCCGCTCTGTCGAAGCACAAGGGCGAGCTCAGGCACCATATCGCCAAGGCGACCAAGCTCAAGCACACGCCCGATCTGCGGTTTATGATCGACGACACCTTCGACCAGATGGACGCGACCCGCCGGCTGTTTGCCGATGAACGGGTGCGCCATGACCTGGACCACGACGAGGAAGACTAATGGCGCGCAGGAAAAAGGGGCGCGATGTGCACGGCTGGCTGGTCGTGGACAAGCCCGCTGGCATCACGTCGAACGCGGTGGTCAACAAGGTGCGCTGGGCCTTCGGGGCCAAGAAGGCGGGCCATGCCGGCACGCTCGACCCGGAGGCGACCGGCGTGCTCGCCATTGCCCTGGGCGAGGCGACCAAGACCGTGCCTTACATCACCGACGCGCTGAAGGCCTATCGCTTCATGGTAAAACTGGGCGAAGCCACGAACACCGATGACGCCGAGGGCGAGGTGATCGCCAGCTCTGACACGCGGCCCGGCGACGCCGAGATCGCCACGGCGCTCAAGGCGTTCGAGGGCGACATCATGCAGGTGCCGCCGAAGTTTTCGGCGGTGAAGATCGACGGCGAGCGGGCCTACAAGCTGGCGCGCGACGACGAGGAGTTCGAAATCGCCGCGCGCCCTCTCTACGTCGATGAGATCGCGCTGGTGGCGCGCCCCGATGCCGACCACGCGGTGATCGAGATGGTCTGCGGCAAGGGCGGCTACGTGCGCGCGGTTGCGCGCGATCTGGGCGCGGCGTTGGGCTGCCACGGTCATGTCGCCGAGCTGCGCCGGGTCTGGTCCGGCCCGTTCGAGGCGGACGATGGCGTGAGCATGGCGCTGGTCGAAGAGCTGGCGCAAAGCCCCGAGCTCGACACCTACCTGCGCCCGCTCGAAGAGGGGCTTGATGATCTGCCGGAGCTGAAGGCCACGGCCGAGGGGGCCACGCGCCTGCGCCATGGCAACCCCGGCATGGTGATCGCGTCGGATGTGGACTACGGCGACGAGGCCTGGGCCAGCTTCGAGGGCAAGGCCGTGGCGGTGGGCATCTACAAGGCTGGCGAACTGCACCCGTCGCGGGTGTTCAACCAGTAGCCTGCGCGGCCTCGCTCAGTCGATGATCTTCAGCACCGGGGTGGGCACCTCGGGCGCGGCGCCGATGGCGTAGGCCGCCAGCACCTTGGCCTCAGCTGCATCGGCTTCGGCCTCGCTGTCGGCATGGATCACGCAGAGTGGATCGCCTTTTTCCACCGTCACGCCAAGATCGACCAGACCGGTGAGCCCGACGGCGGGATTGACCACGTCATCCGCGCGCCGCCGCCCGCCACCCAGCTCGACCACCGCCAGCCCGATCTCGCGGGTCTGGATCGAGGCGATGTGGCCCGAGGCGGGCGCGGCCACGGCGCGGGTGAGCTTGGCCTTGGCGAGGTGCGCGCCCGCGTTGTCGACAAAATCCGCCGGGCCGCCGAGCGCCGTGACCATCTGGCCAAACACCTCGGCCGCGCGGCCGCTGTCGAGAATCTCGCGGGCTTTGGCGCGTCCGGCGTCGCGGCCCTGCGCGAGCCCGGTAATCGCCAGCATCTCGCCCGCGAGCGCCAGGGTCACCTCTTCGAGCCGGGCGTCGCGATGCGCGCCGGTGAGAAAATCGACCGCATTCACCACTTCCAGCGCATTGCCCGCAGCACTTGCCAGCGGCTGGTTCATGTCGGTGATCAGGGCGTTGCAGGCCAGCCCCGCTTCGCGCGCCACGCCGGTGATGCTTTGCGCCAGCTCGACCGACCGCTCAAACGTGTCCATGAAGGCGCCGTTGCCGGATTTCACGTCCATCACCAGCCCTTCGAGCCCGGCCGAAAGCTTTTTCGACAGGATCGAGGCGGTGATGAGCGGCACGCTTTCCACCGTCGCGGTCACGTCGCGGGTGGCGTAGAAACGTTTGTCGGCGGGGGCGAGGTTGGCGGTCTGGCCGATGATGGCGCAGCCCACCTCGGCGACCGTTTTGCGCAGCAGCGCGTTGTCGGGCTGGCTCACGTAGCCGGGGATGCTGTCCATCTTGTCGAGCGTGCCGCCGGTGTGGCCGAGGCCCCGCCCCGAGATCATCGGCACATAGCCGCCCGCCGCGGCGACGATCGGCGCGAGCATCAGCGAAACGTTGTCGCCGACCCCGCCGGTCGAATGTTTGTCGACCACCGGCCCGGGCAGATCCCAGTGAAACACGTCGCCCGAATCGCGCATCGCCAGCGTCAGCGCCGCCGCCTCGCCGTGCGTCATACCGCGGAAAAATACCGCCATGGCGAAGGCGGCCACCTGGCCCTCGCTGGCTGAGCCGGTCGAAATCCCTTCGACCATGGCCTTGATCTCGTCTGGCGACAGCTCTGCGCCGTCGCGTTTATGGCGGATGATTTCCTGGGTCAGCATGAATGTGGTCTCCTCGCATAGCATTTTGACCCGATGGACAAATTCCGCAAGAGGGATCGCTTGCGATTTTGCGCCTGAGCGGCCACAAACCGCCCATGATCACCCGTGAGCATATCAAGGACGACGCGCCCTCGACAGCCGTCTATTCCGACTGCGAACGCTATCGCTACATGCTGACACGCACCTGGCAGCCGGCGGGGCGCAAGGCGTTATTCGTGATGCTGAACCCGTCGACCGCGACCGAGGTGCAGAACGATCCCACGGTGGAGCGCTGCGAGCGGCGGGCACGGGCGCTGGGCTTTGGCAGTTTCCGGGTGACGAACATTTTTGCCTGGCGCGATACCGACCCGAAGAAGATGCGCGCCGCGCGCGATCCGGTGGGGCCAGCGAACGATGTGGCGATCCGCGACAGCGCCGAATGGGCCGACCAGGTGATCTGCGCCTGGGGCACACATGGCGAGCATCTCGCGCGCGGGGCACAGGTGGAGCGGCTGTTGCGCGAGACCGGGTTGCCGCTGTTCCACCTCGGGCTGACCAAGGCGGGGCACCCGAAGCATCCGCTGTACATCGCATATGAGACGCGGCCCGAACGCTGGGGCTGAGCGCGCCGCGCGCGGTCAGGCGAAGATGTTTTCGCTGACTTCCACCAGCACGTCGGCTTCTGTTGCCCCGGCCGCGCCGCGCAGCATCGCCACGATCTCGCCGTTCACGCTCACCACGGCATCCTGGCCGTCGTCCGAGGGGGTGACGCTGAGCGCCATGTCGCCGTGGTCGAGTTCGGGGTTGAGGCTGATGCGCAGGAAGTCTTCGCCGATGGTGAAATCGCCCACGTCCGCCGCGCCGCTGCCCGAGGCACCATCGAAATAGACCCAGAAGGTATCGAAGCCGTCACCGCCCATCGCGGAGTCGGCCCGGTCCATGATCAGCGTGTCGTTGCCCGCGCCGCCATCGAGCGTGTCGGCGTCATTGTCGATATGCCAGGCGAAATCGCTGGCGGAGGTGATGGTGTATTCGTCTTCGACCCGGCCGAGATGGTCGATCACGTCGTCGCCGGTGCCGCCAAGGAGGGTGTCGGCGCCGTAGCCGCCGGCGATCACATCGTCGCCCGCGCCGCCGTCGATCGTGTCGTCGTCCTGCGCGGGATCGTCGCCCGCGCCATGGGCGCCGCCCCAAAGCGTATCGTCGCCCGCGCCACCGGTGATCAGGTCGTCGCCGTCGCCGCCATCGGCCCAGGCGGCGGTATCGGAGGCGGTGAGCGTATCGTCGCCGGCCCCGCCGAACAGGGCCGCAGCCCCCTCGCCGGCGGTGATGGTATCGTCGCCGTCGCCACCGAAGGCATAGGCGGGCACATCGCCCAGCGTGATCGTGTTGGCCCCGTCGCCGCCGGCGATCACCCGCACCGGATTGTCGCTGGTCAGCACCGGGGTGCCCTCGTGATTGTTGAGCGTGCCCAGCCCGGTGCCCGCCTCGCCATCGTCGAGCTCGGCGTGGTCCTCGGCAAAATCGAGCGTGAGATCATCGGTCTCGGACCCGTAGTCGCCAAGCCAGCCCGCGCCGGCATCGAAATCCGTCTCGGCCGCGAGCAGCGATTGCAGCAGCGAGGCGTCGCCGCCCGCCGGCGCGTCGTCGCCCGGTGCGTCGACCGGATCGAGCACCTGGTCGGGATCCACGTCGTCGCCGACGAAGGGCTCTTCGTCATCCCCGACCGGCTGGAGCACGGTATCGGGGTCAATGTCATCGCCGGCAAAGGGGTCTTCGTCGTCGGTGACCGGCAGGAGCAGGTCGGCAGCCGTGCCGAGGCCGGTCTGCACGGTGGTGTCGGTGGCGCCGTCGTCATCGTCATAGAGCCGCGACAGGAAGTTTCCGCCGGTTGGGGACGATCCCCCGCTCGCCTGATCCATATCGTCGTCGGTGTCGGGTTCGTCGTCCATGCCCGGCAGGAAATCTGCCATGAACATCATCGGAAGAAGGCCGAGGAGAAGAAGTGCGAATGCCATATGTACCACCCCTGATACTTTCTTTGCCATAGCACCCGGGGCCGGAATCCCGAAAAGGAATGTAGTAACAATTGTTTATTAACCTATGGCAAGGTTAACGCCGGGCGGGGTAGGTTGGCGGCGACGGAGGGCGCGATGCAGGACGAAATCAAGCGGGACGAAGACCTGGTGGCCGAGGTGCAGGCGCTGCGCGCGCAGGTGAAGCGGCTGAACGAGCAGCGGTATTTCCGGATCGAAAGCTCGCTCACGCAGGTGGCGTGGTGGAGCCTGGTGCGCGGGCTGGCCTTCGGCCTCGGTTCGGTGCTGGGCGCAACCATCCTTCTGTCGTTCCTCGTGCGGATGCTCGGCTCGATCGACTTTATCCCGGTGCTGGGCGACTGGGCGGAGCGCCTGATCGAGGAAATCCAGACCAGCCCGCCGGTGAAATAGGCTTTTCAACCGGGCGGAAATTCCCTATACGCGCGCATCCGGGAGATTCCCGGGACGCGCTCCAAGGGCCTGTGCTGGACGACATCCCGGCCTGCGCCATCAACTTCAACCCGTGAAGGAGACCCCGATGTCGATTACGCCGGAAGAAAAAGCCCGCCTGATGAAGGAATACGCCACCAAGGAAGGCGACACCGGTTCGCCGGAAGTCCAGGTGGCGATCCTGACCTCGCGCATCGCGACGCTCACCGAGCACTTCAAGACCCACAAGAAGGACAACCACTCGCGCCGTGGCCTTCTGATGATGGTCGCCCAGCGCCGCAAGCTGCTGGACTACACCAAGGCGAAAGACGAGGCCCGCTACCAGGACCTGATCAAGCGCCTCGGCATCCGCCGCTAAACCTGTTTTCAGGGTCCGATTTCAAAACGCCCGCGCCGTAAGGCCGCGGGCGTTTTCTTTTTGCGTGACGCGGGCTCAGCCAAACTTCACGAACAGCATCGAGTAAGGCTTTTTGACCTGCGACACCGCTTTGCGCACGGCTTCGGGATCGCCGGTCCGGGCGGCGTCGAGCAGGGCGGTAACCGACGCCTCGAAGGCGGCCGCCAGCGTGGCGTATTCCGCGTTGCCCTCGGCCTCGGCGGGCGGCGCGCCCAGCACGTCGGCGGCGAGATAGGCCAATACGGCGGCACGCTCGCGCACGTCGCCGATCATTGCGTCGTCAAGCGCCGCGATGTCGAGGCCCAGCAGGTGCTCCATCTCGGCGTGATAGGCGTTCATCCGGTCCGAATAGGTCTCGACCCCGTTGCGGATGTGCAGATCGCCAAACACCTCGCGCACGCCCTCCAGCGTCTCATGCGCCTCGGCCAGCTCGCCCGCCGCGATCTGCGCCTTGGCTTGCCCGGCCAGCCGTCCGGCCTCGGCCATGGTCTCGCCCCAGAGCGGATCGTCGGCGTAGTGCGGCGGCGGCGCGTCGCCATAGGTGGCATCGAGCGCGGCGAACTGGCTGGCGAACTTGCCCATCGCTCCGGTCGAAGCCTCGGCGTCGCCCATGTTGGTTTTGAACAGCGCGGCACGGTAGGCGCCATACATTTGGCGATAGGCGTTTTCGAAATCCGACACCGGCCCGGCGCTGGCGGAGCTCAGGGCGGCGAGGGCAAATGCACCGCCGAGAAGGATACGTTTCATTGCAATTCCTTTATTAAGTCGCAGGCACGACATGTAGGGGGCATTCAGACCCCTGCACATGACTTGCGTCAAGCGAGTGATCGGCGGACCCGCGCGGGCGTGTTCCCCGCAGCCAAAAGCCGCCGGTTGGCAGGGCCACTGGTCCACCCGGCAACCGACCGGTGCAACTCGCCTCCGGTCACGCCCCCACCTTCCCCCTTCCCCCGCAGCCCCTTTTCCTGTATGGCCCCCGCATCTGAGACGCACGCGCCCCGACCCCGGCGCGGTGAACAGGATAATGGGGTCGGCGGCAATGGGGCCGCCATTGAAATGGGAGACCCGGAGGGCCGGGAGTGCTCCCTTACAGGAAACGCTACATGTTCAACGTTACGACGAAATCCATCGAATGGGGTGAGGAAACGCTCACCCTTGAAACGGGCAAGATTGCCCGTCAGGCCGACGGTTCGGTGATCGCCACTCTGGGCGAAACCTCCGTGATGGCCAACGTGACCTTCGCCAAGGAACAGAAGCCCGGTCAGGACTTTTTCCCGCTGACGGTCCACTACAACGAAAAATACTACGCCGCCGGCAAGATCCCGGGCGGCTTCTTCAAGCGCGAGGCGCGCCCGACCGAGAAAGAGACGCTGACCTCGCGTCTGATCGACCGTCCGATCCGCCCGCTGTTCGTTCCCGGCTTCAAGAACGAAGTGCTGGTGATCTGCACCGTGCTCAGCCATGACCTTGTGAACGATCCCGACATCGTCGCGATGATCGCCGCCTCGGCCGCGCTCACCATCTCCGGCGCGCCCTTCATGGGCCCGATCGCCGGCTGCCGCGTTGGCTTTGAGGATGGCGACTACATCCTCAACCCGACCTGCGACGACATGCACAAGCTGCGTGAAAATCCCGACCAGCGCCTCGACCTCGTCGTTGCCGGCACCAAAGACGCCGTGATGATGGTCGAATCCGAAGCCTACGAGCTGTCGGAAGAGGAAATGCTGGGCGCGGTGACCTTCGCGCACGAGCAGATCCAGCCGGTGATCGACCTGATCATCTCGCTGGCCGAGGACGCGGCGAAAGAGCCGTTTGACTTCCACCCGGCCGACTACGCCGATCTCTACGCCGCCGTGAAAGCCGCGGGCGAAGACAAGATCCGCGCCGCCTATGGCAACACCGACAAGCAAGAGCGCGTTGCCGCTGTTGCCGCCGCCAAGGACGCGATCAAAGCCGCGCTGAGCGAAGAACAGCTTGCCGACGAGAACCTCGGCACCGTGCTGAAAAAGCTCGAAAGCGCCGTGGTTCGCGGTGATGTGGTCAAGACCGGCAAGCGCATCGACGGGCGTGATCTCACGACTGTGCGCCCGATCGAAAGCCAGGTGGGCATTCTGCCGCGCACCCACGGTTCGGCGCTGTTCACCCGGGGTGAAACCCAGGGCCTGGTGGTCACCACCCTTGGCACCGGCGACGACGAGCAGATGATCGACGCCCTCACCGGCACCTACAAGTCGAACTTCATGCTGCACTACAACTTCCCGCCCTACTCGGTCGGCGAAGTGGGCCGGTTCGGCTTCACCGGTCGGCGCGAGATCGGCCACGGCAAGCTGGCCTGGCGCGCGCTGCAAGCGGTTCTGCCGACGGCGACGGAGTTCCCCTACACGATCCGCGTCGTGTCGGAGATCACCGAATCCAACGGCTCCTCGTCGATGGCTTCGGTCTGCGGCGGGTCGCTCTCGATGATGGACGCCGCCGTGCCGCTGAAAGCCCCCGTGGCTGGCGTGGCGATGGGCCTGATCCTCGAGGACGATGGCTCCTACGCCGTGCTCACCGACATCCTCGGCGACGAGGATCACCTCGGCGACATGGACTTCAAAGTGGCCGGCACCGAGAACGGCATCACCTCGCTGCAGATGGACATCAAGGTGGCCGGCATCACGCCGGAAATCATGAAAACCGCCCTGGCCCAGGCCAAGGACGGCCGGATGCACATCCTCGGCGAGATGAACAAGGCGCTGGCGCATGGCCGCACCGAGTTCTCGGCCCACGCCCCGCGCATCGAGACGATGACCGTGCCCACCGACAAGATCCGTGAAGTGATCGGCTCGGGCGGCAAGGTGATCCGCGAGATCGTCGAAGTGTCGGGCGCCAAGGTCGACATCAACGACGACGGCGTGATCAAGATCGCCTCGCCGAATGCCGACGCCATCCAGAAGGCACATGACATGATCCACGCGATCGTGGCGGAGCCGGAAGAGGGCGAAGTCTACAAGGGCACCGTCGTCAAGATCGTCGATTTCGGCGCCTTCGTGAACTTCTTCGGCAAGCGCGACGGCCTGGTGCACGTCAGCCAGATCGAAAACCGCCGCCTGAACCATCCCTCGGATGTGCTGAAGGAAGGCCAGGAAGTGTTCGTGAAGCTGCTCGGTTTCGACGACCGTGGCAAGGTGCGGCTGGCGATGAAGATGGTCGACCAGGAAACCGGCGCCGAGCTGCCGCCGGAAGAGAAGAAGAAAAAGCACGACGACGACGATTGATCGCGGGGTTCGGGGCCGGTTTGGCTCCGAACCTTCCTGCGGGATAACGCCCGCGCGGTTGTCTTCGACGAAGAAAAGCCCCGGTGGAAACGCCGGGGCTTTTTCGTGGGCCGGAGCTCGCGTGCTCAGATGATCTCGTCTTCGTCGAACAGCGGGTCGTCTTCGAGCTGCACGGTCAGGGCCTCGACCCGCGCGCCGCCGTCCACCTGCGAGGGCACCCGGGCGATGTGGATCAGCGCGTCGCCTTCGTTTACCACCGGCATGTTGGTGCGCCCGACGATGATCCCGGCGCTGCGCGCGCGCACCTCTTCCTCGACCTCGCCGAAGGGGTCCGAGACCATGCCCAGAAGCGTGCCCTCTTCGACATGCGCGCCACTGGAATGAAACGCGCGAAACAGCCCGCCCACCGGCGCGCGTTCCCAGCGCGACGAGCCGCAGGCTACAGGGTGCACCTTGGCCTTGGAGATCCCCCGGGTCGAAATCATCCCCTTGGCATGCAGCACCCGCAGGATCCCGGCCACGCCCGCGCGCACCCCCGCCTCGTCAAAGCGCAGGCCCTCGCCGGCCTCGTAGACCAGCATGTTCACGCCTTTTTCCTCGGCCGCCGCGCGCAGCGATCCCTCGCGCAATTTTGACGTCAGGATCACCGGCGCGCCAAACACCTGCGCCATTTTCATCGCCATCTCGTTGCCTTCCGAGACCCGCACCTGCGGCAGGTTGGTGCGCTGGATCGCGGCCGAATGCAGGTCGATCCCGCATTCCGAGCGCTCGACGACCTCGGTCATGAACATATGCGCCAGCCGCGCCGCGAGCGAGCCATGCGGCGAGCCGGGGAACGACCGGTTCAGATCGCGCCGGTCGGGCAGGTAGCGCGAGTGGTTGAGGAATCCGAACGAATTGACGATCGGCACCACCAGCAGCGTGCCCGACAGCCGCTTGAGCGACGTGGCGTGCAACAGACGGCGCACGATCTCGACGCCGATCACCTCGTCGCCGTGCACCGCCGCCGAGACGAAGGCCACCGGCCCCGGCTTGCTGCCGTGGATCACATGCAGCGACATCGTCACCGGCGTGTGGTCCGACAAGGTGCTGACGGGCAAATCCACCGTGGCCCGGCTGCCGGCGCTGACCGACGTATCGCCGATGCGGAAGGGCGCGCGGCGCTTGACCATCAGCCTTTGCCCTTGGTCCGGGTTTTGCCAACCTTGGCGTTCTTTTCGAGAAACTCGATGATCGACCCGGCGATATCCTTGCCGGTGGCTTTTTCCACACCTTCGAGTCCCGGCGACGAGTTCACCTCCATCACCACCGCGCCGTGGTTGGCGCGCAGCATGTCGACACCGCAGACGTTGAGCCCCATGCTCTTGGCCGCGCGCAGCGCCGTCGAGCGCTCTTCGGGTGTGAGCCGCACCACCTCGGCCGAGCCGCCGCGATGCAGGTTGGAGCGGAAATCGCCCGGCGCGCCGGTGCGCTTCATCGCCGCCACCACCTTGCCGCCGACCACGAGGGCGCGGATATCGGTGCCGCCTGCCTCCTTGATGAACTCCTGCACCAGGATGTTCACCCCGGCGCCGCGAAATGCCTCGATCACCGACTTGGCGGAGCGGTCGGTATCGGCCAGCACCACGCCGATGCCCTGGGTGCCTTCGAGCAGTTTCACCACCAGGGGCGCGCCGCCGGCGAGCTTCAGGACCTCGTCCGTCTGCTTCGGGTCATGGGCAAAGGTGGTCACCGGCAGGCTGATCCCGTCGCGCGCCAGGAGCTGCATCGAGCGCAGCTTGTCGCGCGAGCGGCCGATGGCGACGCTTTCGTTCAGCGGGTAGACCCCCATCATCTCGAACTGGCGCAACACGGCGGTGCCGTAGAAGGTGACCGAGGCGCCAATGCGGGGGATGACGGCATCGTATTGCGGCAGCTTCTCGCCGTTGTAATAGATCTCGGGTCGGCGCGAGGCGATGTTCATGTAGCAGCGCAGGGTCTTGATGATGTCGAGCGTATGGCCGCGTGCCTCCGCCGCCTCTTTCAACCGCTGGTGCGAGTAGAGCGTTGCATTCTGTGCGAGCATTGCGATCTTCATTTGGTTTTCCCCATGTGCGATGCCCGGCGGGGGTGCCGGGCTTTGTCTGGTCCGCCGGACGGGCGCAACAGGTGAGATTTTCCGGGGTTCACAAGAACGCGATGGCGCCGCAAAGCGGTGCGCCCCAGGATGAGCGGCAGGGCCATGTTGGTGCGGTCTGCCAGGGTGACCTCAATGTGCCAGCGACGGCGGCCGAGAACAAGCAGGGTCTCGATCACCAGCCGTTCGGCCGGTTCGCCGCTGGTGTTTTTCACGTTTCGAGTGTCGACCAGCCGCGCCAGGCAATCGGTTGCGTGCACCTTTTTGCCGTGCGGGACGTGGAAGCGCACCCAGGTGGCATCGTCCTGCTCGAAGGTCTCGATCCCCTCGGCATGCAGCGCCGAGGTGCGCGCGCCGGTGTCGATTTTCGCCTCGATCCGGTCCATGTGCAGCTCGGGCAGCGCGACGGTCTCGCGCCATCCGATCACGATGGGCGCGCGCGGTTCGTGGCTTTTTCGGTCTGGCCTCATGGTTTCGGGTCTTTCTGCCGGGCTTGTCGATCGAGGGGTCACAGCGGTGTTGCGATCCGACGCGGGTTTCGAGGCCCTGTCGGCGCCGAGTCTTCTTCGCTTTCTAGGCCTTGTCCATTGATTTCGACACCGCGACAGGCGGACAGGCCACGCGCCCCGCATCGGTGAGCGCCCACACATTCCGCCCCTCGATCACCACCACGCCAATCGGCCTGCCGTAGCCTGCCCCGGTATCGAGGTTCACCCGGTTGCCGTAATGCGTGACCGCCTCGATCGGCGTATGGCCGTGGACGATCAGCTTGCCATGGTCGCGCGGATCGTCGTGAAATTCGTGGCGGATCCAGACGAGGTCTTCTTGCGTCTGTTCGGCCAGCGGCACGCCGGGACGGATGCCGGCATGGACGAAAATGTGCTCGCCGGTTTCCCAGCTCGTGGGCAGGGTCTGCACGAAGCGGCGATGCGTCTCGGGGATCGCGGCCCGGGCCTTTGCGTGCAGCGCGGACAGCCGCTCGCGGGGCGCGATCTCGACGCCGTAGGAGGCGAGCGTCTCGACCCCGCCGACGCCGTCGTGAAAATAGGTCCAGCCGACCATCAGATGCGGATCGTGGCGCGGCTCGTCTTCGAGAAACCAGGCCATGAGGCGGTCATGGTTGCCCAGCAGCGACACCCAGTTTTCACCCCGCTCGCGCCCGGCGAGCAGAAAGTCGATCACGCCGCGCGTGTCCGGCCCCCGGTCGCACAGGTCGCCCACATGCACCACCGGCGCGGTCTCGTCGCCGACGCGGGCGCGGTCGGCGGCGATCAGGGCATGGGCGCGCTCGAGCTCCGAGAGATAGCCGTGAATATCGCCGATGGCATAAACGCGCATGATGCTTCCTTTTGGGGGCAACCTAGAGCGCGATCCGAAAAGTGGGAACCGGTTTTCGGACTGAATTGCGCGCCAAGAATGCGCGATCCGAAAAGTGGGAACCGGTTTTCGGACTGAATTGCGCGCCAAGAATGCGCGATCCGAAAAGTGGGAACCGGTTTTCGGAACGAATTGCGCGACCGTGAAAAGCAAAAGCCCCGGCGTCTCCACCGGGGCTTTCGTCGGGTTTCGTGCAGCTCAGACCTCGAATTCGAGCGGCGCGACCATCTGGAACAGCTCCGAGGCGTTCAGCTCGTCGAGCACCGCCTGCGGCACCGGGGCGTCGACGTAGAGGATCGCGATCGCGTCGCCACCCGCGGCGGTGCGCCCAAGGGTGAAGTTGGCGATGTTCACGCCATGCGCGCCCATCGTCGCCCCGAGCGCGCCGATGATGCCCGGCACGTCCTTGTTGGTGGTGTAGAGCATGTGAGAGCCGATCTCGGCGTCAATGGTGATGCCCTTGATCTGGATGAAGCGCGGCTTGCCATCGGAAAACACCGTGCCGGCGATCGAGCGCTGGCGCGTCGGGGTTTTGACCGTGAGCTTCAGGAAGCCGTCGAACACCCCCGTCTTGTCCTGCGTGGTGATCGAGGTCTTGATGCCGCGATCGGCGGCGATCACCGGGGCCGAGACCATGTTCACATCCGGGTTCACCGGCTTCATCAGCCCCGCGAGCACGGCGCAATCGAGCGCCTTGATGTTCATCTTCGTGGTGATGCCGTCGAGCAGGATGTTGACCTCTTCGATCGGCTCATCGGTAAGTTGGCCGACGAAGGCGCCAAGATGCCCGGCGAGCCTGATCCAGGGGCCCATCACCTTGGCTTCCTCGGCGGTCACCGCGGGCATGTTGAGCGAATTGGTCACCGCGCCGGTGAGCAGGTAATCCGAGATCTGTTCGGCCACTTGCAGCGCCACGTTTTCCTGCGCTTCGGTGGTCGAGGCGCCGAGGTGCGGCGTGCAGACCACGTTCTTGAGGCCAAACAGCGGGCTGTCTTTCGCCGGCTCCACCTCGAACACGTCGAAGGCCGCGCCTGCCACATGGCCCGATTTGATCGCCTCGGCCAGCGCCGCCTCGTCGACGAGGCCGCCCCGGGCGCAGTTGATGATCCGCACGCCCTTCTTGGTCTTGGCGATGTTCTTGGCCGAGAGGATGCCACGGGTCTTGTCGGTGAGCGGCACGTGGAGGGTGATGAAATCGGCGCGTTTCAGCAGCTCGTCGAGCTCGACCTTGTCGACACCCATCTTGTCGGCGCGCTCTTCGGAGAGGAACGGATCGTAGGCGATCACCTTCATCTTCAGGCCGCGGGCGCGGTCGCAGACAATGCCGCCGATATTGCCGGCGCCGATCACGCCCAGCGTCTTGCCGGTGACTTCGACGCCCATGAACTTCGATTTTTCCCACTTGCCTCCTTGCGTCGAAGTGTCGGCTTCGGGGATCTGGCGGGCGACAGCCATCATCATCGCAATCGCGTGCTCGGCGGTGGTGATCGAGTTGCCGAACGGCGTGTTCATCACGATCACGCCCTTCTTCGAGGCGGCGGGAATATCGACGTTGTCGACACCGATGCCGGCGCGGGCGACCACCTTGAGGTTGTCGGCGGCGGCCAGCACGTCGGCCGTCACCTTGGTGGCGGAGCGGATGGCGAGGCCGTCATACTTGCCGATGGCGGCGATCAGGGCGTCCTTGTCCTTGCCGAGGTCGGGCAGGAAATCCACCTCGACGCCACGGTCGCGGAAGATCTGCACGGCGGTTTCGGACAAACTATCGGAGACGAGTACTTTGGGAGCCATGGGACTGGTCCTTTTCATGTGAGGGAAGGGGCGTCGGCCCTCGGGCGAGCGAGGTGGCCCGGGCAGGGCCGACGTGCATGTGTTACTGCGCGGCGATCTCGGCGTTGAACGCCCAGTCGAGCCAGGGAAGCAGGGCTTTCACGTCGGCGGTCTCCACCGTGCCGCCGCACCAGATCCGCAGGCCCGCCGGCGCATCGCGGTAAGCGCCCACGTCATAGGCCACGCCTTCGGCTTCGAGCCGCTTGGCCACGGCCTTGGCGAAGGCGGCGCCGTCCTTGATCCGCGCGTCGGTGAACTTCACGCAGACGGAGGTGTTGGACCGCGTCGCCGGGTCGTCGGCGAGGTTGGCGATCCAGTCATGCGCGTCGCAGAAATCAAACACCGCCTTGGCGTTCGCGTCGGCCCGCGCGATCAGGCCTTTCAGCCCGCCCACCGTGCGCGCCCAATCGAGCGCGGCGAGGTAGTCTTCGACCGCGAGCATGGAGGGCGTGTTGATCGTCTCGCCCTTGAAGATGCCCTCGATCAGCTTGCCGCCCTTGGTCATGCGGAAGATCTTCGGCAGCGGCCAGGCGGGTGTGTAGCTTTCCAGCCGCTCCACCGCGCGCGGGGAGAGCACGATCATGCCATGCGCCGCCTCGCCGCCCAGCACCTTCTGCCAGGAGAAGGTGGTCACGTCGAGCTTGTCCCAAGGCAGATCCTGCGCGAAGGCGGCGGAGGTGGCGTCGCAGATCGTCAGCCCCTCGCGGTCATCGGCGATCCAGTCGCCGTTCGCCACGCGCACGCCGGAGGTGGTGCCGTTCCAGGTGAACACCACATCTTTGGCGAAGTCGACGCTGGCGAGGTCGGGGAGCGTGCCGTAGTCGGCGGTCTTGACCGCGACGTTGTCGAGTTTGAGCTGCTTGGTCACGTCGGTCGCCCAGCCGGCGCCGAAGCTTTCCCACACCAGCATCTCGACGCCGCGCGCGCCAAGCATCGACCACAGCGCCATTTCCACGGCGCCGGTGTCGGAGGCGGGCACGATGCCGATCCGGTAGTCGGCCGGAATGCCCAGGATTTCACGGGTGCCCTCGATCGCGGCCAGGAGCTTTTGCTTGCCGATGGCGGCGCGGTGCGAGCGGCCCAGGGGGGCGTCGGCGAGTTTTTCGAGGGTGAAGGTGGGGTTTTTGGCGCAGGGGCCGGAGGAAAAGCGCGGATTGGCCGGGCGCGCTGCCGGTTGTTCGGTGACCATTGGTGGATATCCTTCCAGATATTTGCCCCTCGTTGGGGAGGGGTGTCCCGTCGCCGCAGATACGGGCATTGCCGCGCCCGCACAATACGAAAAATCGCCCGGATGCGCCGGTTTGGGCGCGAAATGCGACGCCCGCTGGAGTGGATCGGAAACTTTGTCCGGGCGGTCAGGTCACACCAAAGGTCCCGCCCGCGACGGGGTAATGGTGCCGGGCCGCGAACGGGCCAGGGGCTGGATCAGTCGCGCCAGTAGGTGTTCGCCTGCGCAATGGTCTGGAAGTTGATCGCGACAACCTCGGACACCATCGTCAGGCTATCGGCGTTGTTGGCGTAGTCCGGGCGCATGCGGCTCCGGGCCTCGTCATCCGGCTGGGTTTTCTTCACCGCCATGCGCGACAGTTTTATCGCGAGGTCATACCCTTCTTCGGGCGTTTTCGTGATCAGGGTCGGAAGCCAGGACATGTGTGTTCTCCATGTTTTTCGCCACGCGGGCTGACCCGCCGGGTCACGCTCGCGTGGCGAAGGAAACCGGCGCCACACCGACGCCGGCGTATCCGTGAAGTCTGGCATTTTCTGCTGCGCCGGTCTATGCGATGCGCGCACTCGGGAGGACACCATGCATATCGTCACCCTCATCGCCAGGCCCGGCGCGCTGGACGCACCGCTGGCGGAAAATCTGCGCAACGCCTGGGGCGGGGGCGATGCCGTCTGGCTTGCGCCGGGTGAGGCGGCGGAGTTTGCCGTCGAGGCGAGGCCCGGTAACCTCTGGGAGGTCTGGGACGATCTTCAGACGCTTGGGGTCGACCTCGTGCTGCAACCCGCCGAGGGGCGGCGGAAACGTATGCTGATCGCCGACATGGATTCGACGATGATCCAGCAGGAATGCATCGACGAGCTGGCTGACGAGGCTGGTGTGGGCCCGCGCGTGGCCGACATTACGGCGCGGGCGATGAATGGCGAGCTGGATTTCGAGGGGGCATTGCGCGAGCGGGTCGGGCTGCTCAAAGGGCTCGACGCGGGCGTGATCGACAAGGTGCTGACCGAGCGGATCACCTACATGCCCGGCGGGCGTGCGCTGGTGGCGACGATGAAGGCGAACGGCGGCTACGCCGTATTGGTTTCGGGCGGGTTCACGGCGTTTGCGAATCGCGTCGCCGAGGCGCTGGGCTTCGACGAGGCGCGCGCCAATACGCTGAAGATCGCCGGCGGCAAGCTTATGGGCGCGGTGGCCGAGCCCATTCTCGGGCGCGCGGCGAAGGTGGCCACGCTGGAAGACGTGAGCGCGTTGCTCGGGATCGGGCTTGAGGACGTCATCGCCGTGGGCGACGGGGCAAACGATCTCGGCATGCTCGGGCTGGCCGGCACCGGCGTGGCGCTGCATGCCAAGCCGGTGGTGGCGGCGCAATGCGACGTGCGCGTGAACCACGGCGACCTCACGGCTTTGCTCTACCTTCAGGGCTATGCGAAGGACGACTTTGCTGGCTAGCAAACTGGAGGCTGCGCGGCGGGCCACGGTGCAGCGGGCGCAAACCCCGGTCGCGCCGCTGGTCTGAGATGCCCTGTTGCCTTCCACTTGCGGCCTCAAGGGGCCACAGTCCTGATGCGTTAACCTTAATCGTGATTAACCTTAACGCCTGGTGAAGCGTGGGCAGGGTGTGGCCCGGGGGGGCTTGCGCCCCAATAGATTCAAGGGCTTCAAGGGCGGTTACAGCGGCGGCCCTGACCGATCTGCAATGATCGGGCCCGCCCTTCGCCCACTGGCAGAATCGCCCGTGGGCGTGCTAGGTCTTGTGGCATGCCTGACGACGCCCCCCAGATGAGCGCATCCCGCTCCGAAACGCGGCCGGTGATCCGCCAACTCGATGACGCTGCGGTCAACCGGATCGCGGCGGGCGAGGTCGTGGAACGGCCCGCCTCCGCCGTCAAGGAACTGGTGGAAAATGCGATCGACGCCGGCGCGCGCCGCATCGAGGTGGCCTATGGCGACGGCGGCAAGACACTGATCCGGGTCACCGATGACGGCATCGGCATGCCGCCGGACGAGCTGCCGCTGGCGCTCTCGCGCCACGCCACCTCGAAGATCGACGGCTCCGATCTGCTCGATATCCACACCTTTGGCTTTCGCGGCGAGGCGCTGCCTTCGCTCGGCGCGGTGGGGCGGCTCACGATCACCTCGCGCGCCGAGGGGTATGACGCCGCCAGCATCCGCGTCGCGGGCGGCGAGACCGGGCCGCTGAAGCCCGCGGCCCTCACCGGCGGCACGGTGGTGGAGCTGGCTGATCTGTTCTACGCCACCCCGGCGCGGCTGAAGTTCCTGCGCTCGGATCGAGCCGAGGCGCAGGCGATTGCGGATGTGGTGAAACGGCTGGCGATGGCCGAGCCGCATGTGGGCTTCACCTTGCGCGACGTGTCCGGCGGCGGCGAGGGGCGGATCATGTTTCGCGCCAGCCCCGAGACGGGTGATATGTTCGGCGCGCTCGCCGGGCGGCTCGGGCAGGTGCTGGGCCGCGAATTCGCCGAGAACGCGCTGTCGATCGACGCCGAGCGCGAGGGGCTGCGGCTCACCGGCTTTGCCGCCCTGCCCACATATTCGCGCGGCGCGGCGGTGGCGCAGTTTCTCTTCGTCAACGGTCGTCCGGTGCGCGACAAGCTGCTGCTCGGGGCACTGCGGGCTGCCTATTTCGATTTTCTCAGCCGCGACCGTCACCCGGCGGCGGCGCTGTTTCTCACCTGCGATCCGCATCTGGTTGACGTGAACGTGCACCCGGCCAAGTCCGAGGTGCGCTTTCGCGAGCCGGGCATCGCGCGCGGGCTGATCGTATCTGGCCTGCGCCACGCCCTGGCCGAAGCCGGGCACCGCGCCTCGACCACGGTGGCGGGAGCGACGCTGGGCGCCTTTCGCCCCGAGGCCACCGGTGCGCGCGTCTACCAGATGGACCGGCCCTCGCCCGGTCTGGCGCGCTACGCGACCCAGATGCAGGCCCCCGCGCCGGAGCCGGGGTTTGCCGAATCGGCCGACCCCTCGGCGCGCTGGGATGCGCCGGAGCGCGAAGCGGTGGGCGAGCATCTGCCGCTGGGCGCGGCGCGGGCGCAGGTGCATGAGAATTACATCATCGCCCAGACCGAAGACGGCATGGTGATCGTCGACATGCACGCCGCCCACGAACGGCTGAACTACGAAAAGCTGAAGGCGCAGATGGAGGCCAGCGGCGTGGCCGGGCAGGCGCTGCTGATCCCTGAGATTGTCGAGCTGTCGGAGGCGGAAGCGCAGCTGCTGCTCGGCATGGCCGGCGAGCTGGCCCGGCTTGGCCTCGGGATCGAACCGTTCGGTGGCGGCGCGATTGCCGTGCGCGAGACGCCGGCGATCCTGGGCACGGTGAACGCCGAGAACCTGATCCGCGATATTCTCGACGAACTGGCCGACCTCGGCGCCTCCAACACGCTTCAGGCGCGGATCGAGGCGGTGCTGTCTACCGCCGCCTGCCACGGCTCGATTCGCTCCGGGCGCTGGATGCGGGCGGAAGAGATGAACGCCCTCCTGCGCGAGATGGAAGCGACGCCGCATTCGGGCCAATGCAACCACGGCCGGCCCACCTACGTGGAGCTGAAGCTCGCCGATATCGAGAGGCTGTTCGGGCGGACATGACGGGAGAGAATTTTTCCATCGACCTCGGCGATCCTCTGGTGATCGCGGCGCTGATAGCCGGCGCGGCAGGATTGCTGATGCTGATCCTGCTCATCGTCGTGCTGCTGCGCGCCGGGCGTTCGGCGCGGATGGCCGAGCATTTGGCCCGGCAGATGGGCGGGCTTGGCCAGGCGGTGCAGATCCTCGGCCAGGGGCAGGAGCAGCTTACCGGCGGCCTGCGCACCGTATCCGACGCGCAGGCGACGGCGCAGACGCAGATGGTGCAGACGATGGAAACGCGGCTGGCCGAGGTGCAGCGGCAGTTGCAGGAACGGCTGCACGAGAATGCGATGAAGTCGGCCCGGTCGTTGTCGGACATGCAGGAGCGGATGCGCGATACGCTGAACGGCAGCACGGTGAAGACGACGCAATCGCTCACCCAGTTGCAGGAGCGCCTCGCCACCATCGACAAGGCGCAGGAAAACATCACCCGGCTCTCGGGCGACGTACTCTCGTTGCAGGATATCCTCTCCAACAAGCAGACGCGTGGCGCGTTCGGCGAGATCCAGCTTAACGATATCGTCGGCAAGGCGCTGCCGTCGGATGCGTTTACGCTGCAGGCGACGCTGTCGAACGGCAAGCGGGCCGATTGCCTGATCCACCTGCCCAATCCGCCGGGGCCGATCGTGATCGATTCGAAGTTTCCGCTCGAGGCCTACGAAGCGCTGCGCAAGGCCAACACTCAGTGGGAGCTGAACGAGGCCGCCAAGGCGTTGCGGATCGCGGTGCGCGGCCACATCAAGGCGATCAGCGAGAAATACATTCTCGAGGGCGAGACGGCGGACGGAGCGCTAATGTTTCTGCCCTCCGAGGCGGTTTATGCTGAATTACACGCGAATTTTGCCGAGGTGGTGCGCGAGGGGTTCGACAAAAGGGTCTGGATCGTGTCGCCCACCACCTGCATGGCGACGCTGAACACCATGCGCGCGATCCTGAAAGACGCGCGGATGCGTGAGCAGGCCGGGGCGATCCGCAGGACGCTGAAGCAGCTGCACCGCGACGTCGAGCTGGTGGTCGAGCGGGTCGACAAGCTGGGCACCCATTTCCACCAGGCGCGGGCCGACCTCGAAGGCATCGGCGTGGCCGCGGAGCGGGCCGGCAAACGCGCGGCGCGGCTGGATAATTTCGATTTCGAAGAACTCGCGCCGGAGGCTGACGAGGCGCGTGTGGTGCCGCTTCCCAAGAGTTGACCAGCCTTGTCGCGGTGCGCTGCTTCGCGGTAGGATGAAGGCAATCAGGGAAGGAACGGCCATGCTGGAAATCAGCCCTTCGAAAGTTGCCCGGATCATCATCCGTTCGCGTGAACTCGACGCCAAGACCGGGCGGTGGGATACGCCGCAGGACGATGCGGAGGCCGATTCGATCCTCGAATCACGGGCCTCCGATGCCACCGAGGACGAGCTGCGCTCCTATATCTCGGACCTCAACAGCGATGAGCAGGCGAGCCTGGTGGCGCTGATGTGGATCGGGCGCGATACTTACACGGCCGACGACCTGGAAGAGGCGATCCAGACAGCCCGCGACGAGGCTTCGTCGCCGACCGAGGAATATCTGCTCGGTATCCCGCTGCTGTCGGACTATCTCGCCTCGGGGCTTGAGGCGCTGGGCTATGACGCGGAAGAGCTGATCGACGAGCACCTGAAATAGGGCGCGCGCACCTCGTCTTCAGGCGAGGTGGTCGACCAGCTCCATGTGCTGGGCCTGGGTGTCGATCGCGTCGAGCCATTTCAGCACCAGCCGCTCGTCGGACGGGGCCGCGCTCACGCCGGGCTTGATTTCGCGGTCGAGCACCGCGCCCACGGCCAGCGCCACCGTCACCGAAACCAGCCGCGCCATCGCCGTCCCACGTGCATCGCCGTAGGCGTCCAGCGTCCAGGTCTTGTGATAGACCGGCACGCCGTCCTGCTCGGCGGTGAGGCCGACGCAGAGCACCACCCGGTCGGGCTCGCCTTCGTCGTAGGCGTTTTCGGCCCAGAACTGGTCCGACATCTCTTTCAGCCGCGCGTCGCCTTGCGGCCCCGAGAGCGTCTCGATCTCGGCAAACACATCTTTCCACGCCTCGGCCCATCCGTTCAGCCGGAGCGTGCCGCGCACGAAGTCCTTCACCGGCCAGGCCTCGTCAAAGCCATAGTCGGCCATGAAGGGCAGCGAATCGCGGTTGGGGTAGACCTCGAAGCTCTCGGGGGTGGGCAGCGGTGCGTCGTAGCGGCTGATCGCATCCCACGGCCGGGCGACGTCGAGCACCGAATTGGCCCGGATCGAGCGCGAGGGCGATTTCAGCGCCTTCAGCACGCCCAGTGGCGACCACGAGAACTTGTAGCGAAACGCGTTGGACTGTTTGGGCACGCCACCGCAATAGGACGTGAAGCTCAGCACGTTTTTCGGATCGTACGCCGGCGCGTGGCGGTAGTCGGCCACCAGCCAATGCGCCATCAGGTGATCAATGCCGGGATCGAGCCCGACCTCGTTGACCAGCGCCACGCCCGCCGCCTTCGCGCCCGCGTCGAGTGCGCGCATCTCGGGGGAAATGTAGGAGGACGAGACGAAATGCGCGCCCGTGTCGATGCAGAGCTTGGCAAGCGTCACGTGCCAGTCGGCGGGCAGCATTGAGACGACCACATCGTCGGGGCGCAGCGCTTCGGCCAGCGCGTCCGGCTCGAAGGCGCGAATCGAGGTGGTGAGATGGCCCACCGCCGCGTGCGCCTTGTCGGCAGTACGGTTCCACACCACCACCTCGCGGCCGTCTTCGATCAGCTTTTTCAGGCCGGGGATCGCGGATAGCCCGGTGCCGCACCAATGGATGGTCATGTCAGATCCCTTTCATATGGGTGTGAAACGTCGCCCTGGCCCGGCCCCAGACACCTTCTTCGAGCCGGTGGAGGGTGAGCAGGGAGGGCAAGAGCTGGGCGGCGTAGCCCTGCGAGCTTTCCACCGGCAGGAGCGAGGGCAGATTGTCGATCGCCATCACGTCGAGCGGTGGATTGTCGGCCACGCGCACCACCGGCGCCTGCCAGTCGGTCGCCGCCGTATAGAGCGGCACCGGGTTGTAATCGCTGTCGGGGTCGCAGGCGATATCGCCGATCACGGTGAGGCGGCGGGGCTGGTTCAGGGCCTGGGGCCCGACAAACACCGGCGTGCCGGGGCGCGCGAAGATACAGTTGAGAAACACGTCGTGGTCTAGGATTTCAGGGAAGGGGCCGCCGCTGGCCGTCTCGGCGATATCCCAGCGGGTGACCTCCATGCCAAGCTCGGCGCAGAGATCGGCCGCCCCCGTGCCGACCCGCCCGAGCGCGCCGATGACAATGGCGCGCGGCAGCGGGCGGGCCGTAGCGGCAAGCCCGGCGCGCAGCTCTTCGACCAGCGCCGCCTTGTCGGGATAGGGGGCGACCGGGTGGCAGATGCCCCCCGCCTCCTGCGCCGCCCAGGCCTTCAGCGAGATCGCCGCGCCCGAAAACCCGGCCCAATAGCCGAAGGCGGCGACACGGCGGTCGTCTTCGTCCACCAGGTACTCGAGATCGTAGAGCGTCCCACCCCCGGCCTTGAACCGCGCCAGCAGCCGGCGTCCGGCATGCTGCCCCTTGAAAGCGTGGCCGAACATGATGTGGCGGTGGGTGAGCGGGGTGTCGTCGTCGGGCAGCTCCTTGAGGCCAAACACGATCGCGTCGGCCGGGGCGTCGGGCCAGGAATTCTCCGCCACGATTTCGCAGCCGGCCGCCTCGTATCCGTCAATCGGAATCTTGCGCACCGAGCTTTGCTCGACGCTCACCTTGATCCCGCGATCGATCAGCGCCCGCGCGCCCTCGGGAGTGAGGCCCACCCGTTCTTCGTTGTTGCGTTGTTCGGCCCGAACCCAGAGATGTGTCATCCGCCTCTCCTCAAATGTAGGTCTGCGCGTGCTGCCGGTCGCGGGCAGCCAGGTGCGGCACCGCGTTGAACTGGGTGAGCGTGAGCCCGGAGCCGACCGGATGCAACTGGTGCACCGAAGTGTTCATGATCGCGAGCGCGAGCCGGGCGAAAGCGCCAAGCTCAAGCCCCATCGCCACGCGCACGCCCATGGCGATGAGCCCGCCCGAGGTGACGACGAGCGCGCGCCCCTTGCCGGCGGCGATCTCGTGCAGCACGTCGTCGACGCGGGATTGAAAATCGTGAAAGCTCTCCGACGCGCCCTCGATCCGGCCGTCCTGCCAGGCGGTGAACACCAGCGGCAGGTGGTCGATGAAGCCGTCACGGTCTTTCGGTACCGGGATGGCGAACTGCTCGTGCATCCGGTTCGACAGATCGAAATACTCCACCTCGTTCAGGCGCGGATCGACCACGGGCTCGCCGTGACGGGCGGCGTTCATCGCCTGCGCCGTCTCGCCGTGGCGGGTGAGGGCGCCGGCATAGACCCGGTCAAACCGCTCGCCGATGTCCTGCCAGTAGCTGCCGAGCCAGGCTGCCTGCTGATGGCCGAGCGGCGAGAGGGCATCATACCCCGCCTCGTCCTGCGCGCCAGAATTGGCCTGGCCGTGGCGAATGAGCGTGATCTGCGACATGGAACCTCCTGATCGATCCACGGAGTGCTAACGCGGCAAGGGACGGCGCGAAAGGGGGGCGGCCGGTTTTTGCACCGGCGCGGGTGCGTGAGGCCCGGGTTCGCCACCCCGAAGAGCGGCGGGATCGCGCTTGTTATTGCATAGCGGCTTTGAGCCTGCGCCAATTCGGTTGAAGGTAGATTGGTATCGGCCACTGGAGGAACGATGATGAACCGGATTGCAATTGCATTGGCCCTGGGGGCGCTGACCCTCTCTCCATGCGCGCTGTGGGCCGAGGATGCGGCGCTCATTCTCGTTGGCGATGATTATCGCCGCATGCGCGACGTGGGCGGCACTGCCGAGGCGCGCGAGCTGGCGCAGATGCTGGCCGCGTCCGGGTTTCGCGTGGTGACCTCGATTGATGAGGATGCCGGGGACGCGGCCCGGGCGATGGAAGATTTCCGCACCCTGGCCGACAGCGCCGACCGGGTGCTGGTGCTGATTTCCGGGCACATCGTGTCGACCCCGCGCGAGGCCTGGCTGCTCGGACATTTCGCGGACGAGCCGAGCGATATCGGCATCGGCGCCGAGGCCGCGCCGCTCGGGCCGCTGTTTGACATTGCCGCTCAGCATCCGGGCGAAGCCGTGGTGATGGTGGCGCCCTCGCAGGATGCGCCGCGCGGCGCGGGGCTGGCGGCGGGCTTGGTGCTGGGCGCGCCGCAGGGCGTCACGCTGGTGCAAGGCCCGGTCGGGTCGGTTGTAGACATCGCGCGCGATGTGGTGCTGGTGCCGGGGGGCTCGCTGATCGGGGTGGCGCAGGATGTAACCGTTTCTGGGTTCGTATCGGACGCGGTGCCGTTTTTGCCGCCGCTGCCCGTTGCTGTCACGCCGCCGCCTGCCGCGAACGATCGCGACACGACATATTGGGAGGCGATGAAGACGAGAGGCGATGCGGCCGGCTACGAGGCCTATCTTCAGGCCTTCCCGAATGGGCGCTACGCGGCGCTGGCGCGCGCGGCGATCCGCGAGCTCGAGGCCGATGCGGCGCCCCGCGCCGAGGCGGCGCTGGGGCTCACCAATGATGCGCGGCGTAAAATCCAGCGCGATCTGTCGCTGCTTGGCTACGATCCGCGCGGGATCGACGGGATCTTTGGCGCCGGCTCGCGCGCCGCGATCAGCGCCTGGCAACGGGCGGGCGGGTTTGACCCGACCGGCTACCTGACCGGCGACCAAGTGCGCACGATGTCCAGCGCGGCGTCGGTGCGGGCGGCGGAGCTGGAACGCGAGGCGGAAGCGCGCAAGGCGGAGGACGAGCGGCGCGACACAGCCTATTGGCGCGAGACGGGCCGGGGCGCCGACGAAGCCGGGCTGCGCTCCTACCTGGGCCGCTATCCCGACGGGCTGTTTTCCGACATCGCCGAACTCCGGCTGGCGGAGATCGAGGCGCAGAAACGCGCGCAAGCGGCGACGGAAGAGCGCGCCTTCTGGGATCAGGTGCGCGGCAACGATCAACCGCAGTCCTACCGCAACTACCTCAACCGTTATCCGAACGGTGCCTTTGCCGAGGAGGCGAAGGCGCGGCTTGCGGCGCTGACCGCCGAGGCCGGGCAAGCCCAGGCGGTGGCGGCGGCCAAGGCGGAAGAGGGCCAGGTGGCGGGCAATGGCGTGACCCGGCTGCTGGTCGAGAATCGGCTGGCGGCGGCGGGGTTCGATCCGGGCAGCGTCGACGGTCAGTTCAACCAGGCGACGCGGCGGGCGATCCGGCGCTTTCAGCGGACGAACGATATCGAGGTGACCGGCTTTGTCACCCGCGAGACGATGGTGCGGCTGCTGTCGCTGCGCTGAGGTGCGCGGCAGTTCTGGAATGCGCGAAAACAGAAAAGCCGCCGGGTGATGCCCGGCGGCTTTTCAAGTTCTGTGCTCTGGCTTGGCTCAGCCCTGACGGGCTTTGAAGCGGCGCTGCGTCTTGTTGATCACGTAGACGCGGCCCTTGCGGCGCACGACACGGCAGTCGCGATGCCGGTTCTTCAGCGAGCGAAGCGAGTTGCGGACTTTCATGGCCCTTCTCCTCATGTCGCGGCGCCGGGAGCGCCAGTGAAAACCTTTGCCCTTGCGGGCGCGATGGTGGGCGATACTGGGATCGAACCAGTGACCCCTTCGATGTCAACGAAGTGCTCTACCGCTGAGCTAATCGCCCTTAGATATGCCTGCTTGAACCACCTTGGAAGGAAATTCAAACAAACAGACGCGGGAAGCCCCGCGCCGGTCCGCGGTTCTATAGAAGGTTGCACCGGCGCGCGCAAGGGGCTTTTGGCGGCCCGCGGAATGCCCCTATACTGCGGCGAGGAGGACACCGGATGCCGCAGGGCGCATACGATCTGTTCATGCCGAGCCATCGCTCGACCAGCGTGGTCTTCGCCTCGCCGCATTCGGGGCGCGACTACGGCTGGGCCTTCCTGCGCCGCTCGGTGCTTGATGAGCATGTGATCCGCTCATCGGAGGACGCCTTCGTGGACCAGCTGTTTGGCGCGGCGCCCGATCAGGGCGCGCCGCTGATCGCCGCCCGCGCGCCGCGCGCCTTCGTCGATCTCAATCGCGGGCCGGACGAGCTCGACCCGGCTTTGGTGCGCGGGCTCAAGCGCGGCGGGCACAATCCGCGGGTGTCGTCGGGGCTTGGAGTGATTCCCCGCGTGGTGGCCGGCGGGCGCGAGATCTATCGCGGCAAGCTGACCCAGGCCGAGGCGCAGGCGCGGTTGCAGGAGCATTGGTATCCCTACCATGGCCGCCTGAAATCACTGATGGACGAATCGCTCGCCTTGTTCGGGCAGGCGATCCTGGTCGATTGCCACTCGATGCCGCACGAGGCGGTGGAGAGCCTGTGCCGCACCGGCACGGTGAAACCCGAGATCGTGGTGGGCGACCGGTTCGGCGCGTCGGCCGGCGCGGATGTGGTGGAGCGGATCGAAGCGGCGTTTCGCGATGCCGGCTTCAGGGTGGGGCGCAACACGCCCTTTGCCGGGGCCTTCACCGCGCAAGCCTACGGCCGGCCATTGCGGGGGCAACACGTGGTGCAGATCGAGATCGACCGGTCGCTTTACATGGACGAGGCGACGATCCGCCCGTTGCCCAGGTTCGACACGGTGCGCGAACGCTTGGCGCGAATCGTCGCCGAGATTGCCGAGATCGGCCGCCCGGGGGAAGAAGACGTGCCGCTGGCGGCGGAGTGAGCGCGGCGTTCGCCGGGTCTACCCCGGGGGCTATCAGCGACACGCAAATCCCTTTGCAACGCCGCGTTCCCCGGGGGCGACTGGCAAATCCGTGCCGTTCAGACGCCGGGCTCGACCTCGCCTCGCCACTTGGTCAAAGCGCGGCTCAGGGTTTCGGACCGGGCGGTGTATTCGTTGTCGAGCAGTGAAAACGCCTCGCCTCGCTTGCCGTCCTTGGCCAACCTGGCGACGCGCCCGGCCACGTCGTGAAACTCGGCATGCAGGCGGCGCGTGACCTGATAGGGTTTGCGCGCTTTCGCCGCCCCGTCGAGCGACGAGCCGTAAAGCCATTGGCCGAACTCGCATTTGTCATCGCAGGCAATGTCATGCGGTGAGGCATCGAAAACCCCGGTGCGAATCGCCGTAGTCAGTTTCCGGCGCCATGCGGCGTGGGCCGCAAGCGCCTTGTCGATTTCGGTCGCGAGGGTCTGGTTGGCCAAAGGGACCTCCAATAGTCTGTTCGCAGCGTTCACGGTAAGTCTGAACCAGAGAGGAAAAAGAAGCGTTAAGGCAGGCGCCTTTTTCAGCGGAACGCGCGGCCTTTCAGGATCGCGCCGTCGCCGAACCGGGCGCGGATCGCGTCGGTGGCCTTCTCGGCGGCGCGGCGCTGGGCGGCCTGAGGGTCGAGCAGATCGCCCGACAGATCGGCGCCGGCGCCCGGCCCCAGCTCGGAGATCCCGACGCCGACGAGGCGAAACGGCCCTTCGCGCGCAGCCTGGGAAAACAGCTCGCGCGCGGTGCGGTAGATGCGGTCGGCCGACTGGGTGGGATCGGTGAGCGAGACGCGGCGAGTGAGGCCGCGGAAATCGGCGCGCTTGAGTTTCAACGTCACCACCCGCCCGGCGATATCCTTCGCCTTGGCGCGATCCGCCACCTTTTCCGACAGCCGCCAGATATGGCCGTCGAGCAGCTCGGTGTCGGCGGTATCCTCGAAAAAGGTGGTCTCGTTCGAGATCGACTTCACCGGGTGACTGGCCGAGACGCGGCGCTGATCTTCGCCCCGTGCCAGATGCCAGAGCCGGTCGCCCATCGCACCGAACCGGGCGTGGAGGTCGGGCTTTTCCCAGCGCAACAGGTCGGTGAAGGTGCGGATGCCGGCCTGTTCAAGGCTCGCCTGCATCGCCGTGCCCACGCCCCAGATCATCCGCACCGGCTTGCCCGCCAGGAAGGCGTCCGTCTCGGCCCTGCCAATCACCGAAAAGCCGCGCGGCTTGTCGAGGTCGGAGGCGATCTTGGCGAGAAACTTGTTGTGGCTGAGGCCGATCGAGCCGGAGAGGCCCAGTTCGTCTTCCATCCGTTTGACCAGACGCGCCAGCATCACCGCCGGGGGGG
>SWCD01005334.1_pt1 | contig 57410 bp, 54 predicted proteins | sample 4693011 | NCBI WGS metagenome assembly SWCD01 (sample SAMN10267278, study PRJNA491770) | bioreactor metagenome | isolation source: DHS bioreactor inoculated with marine | place: Japan: Omine Ridge, Nankai Trough
CCCCCCCCTCCGCCACCAGCGCATGCGAAAAGCTTCTCCGGCACCCGGAACGGGTGGTTTTTCCCTTGTTTTCAAAGTTTGTGCGACAAGGGCTGTACACCGGCCTCGGCGTCACGCGCGGCAGAAGTGGTCTCTTCGGTCCCGTTTCCCCGATCCTATTGACAGCGCCGGTTCGGTGAGCCGCCAGTCAAGCTTTGAAAACAATGGATCCCCGGGCTTTCATGGCTGATGCCTTCGATCCCGCCCTCCTTCGGCCAATAGGAACTCGGAGCGGGCAGTGTCGGACGGGTCTGGATGCCGCTGAGCAATGCGATGTTTGATGCGTCCTGGTCGGTCGCCGTTGACAGGAAGCGGACACTCACTTTGTCCGGCTCGGGAGACCGCATCGCGGGACCTTCCCGTCGTTCGGCATTCTCACGCGGCTGGCTGGGGTTGGCGGTTCGCGACCGGCGAAAAACGGCCGCTGCGGTTTCCGGTCGTTCAAGGCGGCCGCAGACAAAAAGAGGCCTTGCCTTGGAAGGGTGGGCTCCCGTGGGTCGATGGCCAACCGCCCCTATTTCGCAGGGATTTGGGTGATCCCGCCCCGCCGTAGCCGAGGCGGATTGTCGTGAGGCGGCGTGCCGTCAAGAAACCGTCGCGGGCTGATTGTTGACGAAACAGGAGCAGTGACGGCAATGCGGCGGAATTGTGGCGAAATTGGGTTGCAATGGTGCATTCCGGATGTACATTGAAGAGGGGTTTGCACGAATCTCGGATCAGTAACCATCAGAATCGAACATTCGGAAACCAATGCCCATGGCGTCGCACGCTCAATCCGAGACTGGCTCAAGGCTCAAGGCTGGTTGGGCCCTGACGGCCGCTTGGCAGGCGAAGGCTAGATCGAAGCCGAAGCCGAAGACGGATTGGAGCGCCTATGCCGAGACCTACGACCTGCTCCTGGAGTACAACCCGGCATATCAAGAATTGCTGCGCGAATTCGAGAGCTTTTTGTCGGAAGCAGATGCCCCACGTGTGATCTATGACGTTGGCGGCGGAACCGGAAACTACTCGCAGATCGCGACCAGACGGTATCCCGAGAGTTCCGTCTACTTCATCGAGCCCGATCGTGGAATGAGATTGCGGGCGAAGGAAAAACTGTCTGCGCACGACAACGTCATATTCATAGACCGCCCCCTTCAGGAGGTTGAGCCGCCCGTCAAAGCGGATCTCGTCATCTGCGCACATGCCTTGTACACGATGCCGGCGCCCCAGGACAGGCTCGTTGAGTTGAGGAATATTCTTCGGCCGGGTGGACTGCTTTTTCTCGTGGACGTCGGACGGCCCCTGAAAGTGGCGGAGTGGCGGACCTACCTGCTGTCGCATCTGATGCGGGAATTCGGTGTCGTCAAGGCAACCAAGATCTTCTGGAAAGGCCGCGAGATCGCAAGTCAGAACAAGGCGATCTTCAAGGCGCAAATGGCGAACCTTTACTGGACACATTCCGGAGCGGAGATTGCTTCGGCCACGAAGAAAGCTGGTTTCGAAATCATGTCGCAAAAGACCGCGTATCGCGGCTATAGCGACCTTTTACTGTGTCGCGCTGCTTCGTAACCGCGGTACGATTGGGGGCACCAAACGTGTACGATCAAGTGTTGGACACTCTCAAGGAGTGCCGGTATTCCGTGCTGTCAGACCGCGACGATCTCGAAAAGATCTACCGGCTGCGATATGATAGTTACCTGAGTGAAGGTGCGATCTCGAGAAACGACCTCGGGGTCATGTCGGATTGCTACGATGAGAGCGCAAACTGTGTTCACGTGGCCGTTGAAATGGGCGGCGCTTTCGTAGCGGCCGTGCGCCTTCATCTGATCTCGAACCTGGTGCAGCACTCGCCGACCCTTGAAGTGTTCCCGGAAATCAAAAGCTTTCTGCGCGCCGGACGGATCGTACTCGATCCAACGCGGTTGGTTGTCCATCCGAAAGCGCGAAGAAAGGGCCTTCCCCTCAATATCTTGGCAATACGGATCGGAACCCTCGCGGCTCTGCACTATGACGCTGATACTGTGCTTGCTGCGGTTCGACCGGAGCATTCGGCATTCTACCGTCGGTATCTTGGCTTCGAGCATTTCGCGGCTCCGCGCCCGTACCTCGGACTAACGAAACCGCTCGGCCTCATGACAATGAAAATGGCGAAAAGCCGGGATGTGGTCTGGAAACGATACCCGTTCTTCGGCCCGATGGACACAATTCCACATTCGGATATCCGCTTTCCAAGTCTGCCGATGGTATATCCTGCCCCAGTACAGCCCGTTTTTCGCGTGGCTTGAGCGGCCCCGAAATGGTCGCGTGACGGTCAGTTTCCTGCCATTGTTGCTGACGGTGGTGGCCGGCTTGGCGTACTGGGTAGGAGTCACCGTAAACCCTCGTCAAAAACGTTGCTCCGGGGAACCGGCTGTCCACCACGGGCGCTAAGCGCCCTGGGCCGCGGGTTGCGGCTTCGACCGTGAAGCCGACGGCAGAGCGCGAACGCTGCAAATGTTTGCCCGAACAAAGTCCGATTTCCACCAGATTTCGCGCGTAAGCTGCGGGTCCGTAGATGTGTCGGAAGGGGCAGAGCATGAAGGGTCTGGGCGCGGTCCGGGCAGCGCGGTTCGAGTGGTTCAATCCGGCCGATCGCGAGCAACGGATCAAGGACTATGGTGATCTGGTCAGCAGCCTCACCTTGCACAGGCTGGTGAGTTTCCTGGCCGTGGCCGTGCTTTCGGTTTTCTATTTCGATCCGATAACCATGCTGGCATGCTATGCCGGTGTGTTCTTCTCGGAAGTCCTGGATGTGAGGCTGGGGTCGGCGGCCAAGGCCTGGGACGGGAAAGATGCGGCGACCGGCAGGCGCTTGCTGACGAGAATCACCTTCAACACCGCTGCCAGTGCTGCGGCTATCAGCATCTTCCTCATCAACATGGCCATGCAGCAGACATCAGGTGGACATTTCGCACCGCTCTTCTTTCTGTTTGCGGCCTCGCTTTTCGCCGCAATGTACAACAGCTCGCTCATCAACATTTTGCTGTTGAGACTGTCGATCTACGCGGGAGCCTTTCTGTTCATCGCGTTTCTCGATATCGTGAGATTCCGCCCGGAGCTGACCTCGAACACCTGGTTGGAGTTTTTCACGATCATATTGGTGATCTATTTCGTCTTTGACACCTCGCTGAAATTCCACCGGAATTACCAGGAGCGGCTGGAACAGATGAAACGGATCAAGGCGGAAAGCGCCAGGACGAAGGCGGCCTACGAGATCAAATCTCAATTCCTCTCGACGGTCAGTCACGAATTACGCACACCTCTCACTTCAATCAAGGCATCGCTTGATCTTGTGAACACGGGAGTGCTCGGAGAGGTGCCTGAAAGCCTGAAGCCCACATTGTCGATCGCGGCGAAGAACGGCCAGCGTCTGGCAGGCTTGATCGACGATCTTCTCGACCTTCAGAAGATGGAGGCTGGCAAGATGGATTTTCACTTCGAGAAGTTGAACGTCAGCGAACTGGTGAAAGAGGCCGTGGAATCCACAGCGGGCTACGCCGGCAAGCTTGGTATCCATGTGACCACGATTCTGCCGACCCAGGAACTGATGATGCAAGGCGATTATTCCCGCCTGATCCAGGTGATGAACAACCTTTTGTCGAACGCGCTCAAATTCTCAAAGGACGGCGGGTCTGTGCGGGTGCGCGTTGAGCCAATAGGAAATCGCGTGCGTATATCGGTTCAAGATGACGGTATTGGAATACCGGAGGATGCGAGAGAACGGGTCTTTGGGAAGTTCAGCCAGGTCGATTCCTCGGACATCCGGAAGGTTGGTGGCACCGGACTTGGCCTGAACATTGCGAGGCAGATCGTCGAACGACACGAAGGCACGATTCACTATGAGAGCGAAGAGCGGGTCGGCACGACCTTCTACGTGGAATTCGATCAAATAATGGGAGCCAACTCTTACGAGACCAGGGACAACCCAAGGGCCGAGACTGCGTGAAATGCGTCCCCTCGTACGGCGGCCGGGCACATCGTGGAACCCCGAAGTCGGCCGAATTTCGGTCGATCCCGGCGTGTGGCGGACCGGCAGTTCATGGTCATGGTGGGGATGGGTCTGACTGTGAACGATCTTCTGCCCGATGCAATCGACGGCACGATTCCCAGGGTCGGGACCGATTGATTTGAGAGAGGTGCGCTGGTTCACTGCCCGAGAACGCGGGTGACATGGTTGAACTTTTTCGGCTTACGGAGGCGCAGATGGCGCGACTTGAGCCCTGCTTTTCCAAGTCGCGCGGCAAGCCCCGGGTTGTCGACCGGCGGGTGTGTTCCGGGATTATCTTCATCAATCGCGATGAGTTGCGTTGGCGTGATGCGCCCGCCGGATACGGCCCGGCGAAGACCCTCTGCAACCGATGGAAGCGTTGGCGCGACAAGGGGGTGTTTGCCCGCAGCCTGCTGGAACTCGCCCGTGCGAGCGACGCGACCGAAATGCTGATGATCCCCTCTCGGGATGTTGCTTCGCAATGGCCTGCCGGGCAGCGGAAGCCAGCCACCTCAAGACCCACCGCACCGCCTCCAGCCTCGGGCTGAAGGGGGGGCGCGGCCGGATGATCGGCCGCACCAAGGGCGGGCTCACCTCAAAGCTCCACACCGTCACCGACGCCACGGGCCGGCCAATCCGGATGTTCCTCTCGGGCGCCCAGACCAGCGACTATGTTGGCGCGCGCGTCCTGGTCGACGATCTGCCCGAGGCGCGTGTCCTTCTTGCTGACCGTGGCTGTGACGCCGACGGGTTCCGAAACGCCCTGAAATACAGAGGGATCGCGCCCTGCATCCCGTGTCGAAAAATGCGCAAGCTGCCGATCGCGCACGACACAGCGCTCTACAAGCGCCGGCATGCGCCGAGAACAGTTTCGCCCGCCCGAAAGACTGGCGCCGCGTCGCGACCTGCTGTGACCGTTGCCCCAAGGTCTTTGTCTCCGCCTGCGCCCTCGCAGCCATTGTCATGGTCTGGCTGCGCGTCCTGAGCCTGGGGCAGGGCATGGAGACCGTTCGATCCCAGACCCATCCGCTCTGCCACCTGCAAACCAAAGTGGGCACGGTCTTCTTTTCACTGTTGTTCGCCGGTGTTCGGATCGGCACGCTCCCTGATTTTGTGTTCATGGATTTCGACGTTTTCGACGACTCAGGACCAGCGACAAGAGGTGCAACTTGCGGACATCACCCAACTTGAAAGATGTGGCCGAACGGGCAGGGGTCGCAGCGACGATCATCGCGCGGGTGATCAACGGTACGGGCTATCTCGCCGACGAGACCGGCGCGTAGGGCAGCGAAGCCGTGCGCGCGACGGGGTACCGGGTCAATTCTCCGGCGCGGAGCCTCAAGGGTAACCGCAGCCATGTGATCGGGCATCTTTTCTGGTCGACCGACCCGAACCCGTTCTACGTCAAGGTGACGCGCGGTTGGAGGAACAGGCGCGCAGCCGGGGCATTCCTAGCCCTATGGCTTTCGAGGACCAATCGATGCAACCCGAACCCGGTGCCTGTGAAACCGGCCGCAGCGCACCGCGCGATGTTGGCGCCGGATGCCGACGGCGTCATCGCCAACCGTCCATCTCGACCCGGATCTGCAAGATCCCCGGTCGTCTGTTGCCGGTCATGCGTCAGTCTCGCGGACGACGGTTTTGACCAGTTCCGCGGTCCGCCCGAAATGCTGGGTCAGGAGTGCGGCCGCCTTGTCGGCATCCCGGTTCAGCGCCGCCGTCATGATTTCCTGGTGCTCGTCGCGCGGATCGCTTCGCGACACACCGGCAAGTCGTGCCAGGCTCCGGTAACGTTCTGCTGAATCGAAGAGCTGGTCGCAGGTCTCGATCAACCAGTTCGATCCGCAGGCGGCGATCAACGTCTGGTGAAACTCCTTGTGGGCCAGGTTCCATTTCGGGTCGGGACCGACGGACCCATCCGCGGGGGCGCGCGGAATGCGCGAAAGACGGTGGCAACTGACGAGCACGGATTCTTCCCATTGGGCATCACCGAACTCGATCGAGCGGCGGATGCCGATGTCGTTCATCCAGCACCGTGCCTGGGTGAGGTCCATGAGCTCCGGCAGGCTGACCGGCGAGACCACGAATCCTCGATTGTCGGAATGCTGGGCAAGTCCTTCGGTGGCCAGCCGGTTCAACGCCTCTCGAACCGGGCTGAGCCCGGTTTCGAAGCGATTGCTGAGGTCGCGAACGTTGAGCTTTTTCCCCGGGGTCAGCGACCCGTTCAGAACCGCATCGCGCAGATCGAGGTAGATCGCGCTCGCGCGCGTCTTCTTGCCTTCGGGGATGTCCACGACTTTCTGCTCGTGCATGTTCACCACTCGTTTTCCCTGAATTCCAATAGACCATATAACACCAGCAAATAAACCATAAAAGTTGTGAAATGCCAACTTAATCGATCATTTGTTGACAGAGGGTCGGATTGTAGATCAAGCTGACGAGGCCGAGCGACGACGGGTCGCTGAGAGGCGAGGGGAGAGTTTGATGAGATTTGCGAGCGTCAGGACCGGAAGCAGCACTGAGCCGGGCGTGCTCGACGATGCCGAAATTGTTCTGATCGGCGATCTCTTCGTGGACCTGACGGGATTGATCGAAGCGGGCGACGACGGGGTGGAAGCCGCAGCGCGGGCGCAATCCGAGGCCGGCCGGACCCGCGTGCCGCTCGAGACCGCGGACCTCGCCGCACCCATCGGCCGGTTCAAGCGCGATGTGCTCTGCACCGGCTGGAACTACTGGGACCATTTCGACGAGAACAAGGGCCGCCGCGAGGGCCAGGAGGTCGAGCGGCCGACCGCGCCGACCTATTTCACCAAATCCCCGAACACGGTCATCGGACCCAACGATCCCATCGCCTGGGACGGGCGGTGCTCGAAGAAATGGGATTACGAGGCGGAACTGGCGCTGGTCATCGGCAAGTCGGGTCGCTCGATCCCGCCGGGGCGCGCGCATCAGCACATCTTCGGCTATTGCCTCGCCAACGACATTTCGCAACGCGATATCCAGCGCCGCCACGGCGGGCAATGGATGCGCGGCAAGAGCCCGGACGACACGATGCCGCTCGGACCCGTTCTGGTGACGCCGGACGAGATCGAAGATCTCGGACAGGTCCGGATCGAATGCGAGTTGAACGGCGAGGTCATGCAGTCGGCCTTGATCGCCCAGATGGCCTTCGACATTCCCACGCTCATCGCAGAACTGTCGTTCGGCATGACGCTCAACGCAGGCGACGTGTTCCTGACCGGCACACCCGCCGGCGTCGGCAACGGGCGCACCCCGCAGGTCTGGCTCAAGCCCGGCGACGTCGTGGTGACCCGGGCCACCGGTCTCGGCGAATTGAGAAATGTCGTCACCGAGCGCGATCTCTACGGAGATGCGGAGATCGTGCTTTGACGAGCGTGTTTCCGATCACGTCCATAGCCAGTGTCGATCTGATCTCGACCGACATCGATGCACATGCGTCCTTTTTTCGCGATGTCTGGGGGCTCGAGCCCGTCGAACACCCGGGCAGCTCCCGGTATTTCGCCGGCACCGGCCGCGACGCTTACGTGCTGGCGCTGCACCCCGGCGTCGCACCGGGCCTTGCCGCCGTCACCTTCCGCTGCGCCTCTGACGAGGCGATGGAGTCGGTTGCCGCGCGGGCGGAGAGGGCGGGTTGCGCCCGGTCTGACGGGCCCGATCCCGCCACCCGGCCGGGCGGCGGGCGCATGATCGATCTGCGCGAGCCGAACGGCAGCCTGATCCGGCTTGTCCATGGCGACGAAATACGCCCGGCACACCCAACAGTAATCGACCGGACCGAGCGGCTCTCGCATGTCAACATCAACACTCGGGACGTCGACGCGCTGGCGCGGTTCTATGTCGATGTGCTCGGGTTTCAGCTAACCGACCGCTCCAAGATCATGGCGTTTCTGCGCTGCAATTCCGATCACCACGCGGTGGTCCTGGCGGAAGCGCCGGTCGAAGGCTTGAACCACGTCGCCTTTCTTCTCCCCGAGCTCGAAGGGGTCATGTTCGCCTCGGGACGGATGCGCGATCATGGCTTCGAGATCGGCTGGGGTGTCGGGCGGCACGGACCCGGCAACAACGTCTTCGCCTATTTCGTCGATCCGGAAGGATATGTCGTCGAACACACCGCCGACATTCTCCAGGTCGACGACACCTACAAGGTGGGCGCACCGGAAGACTGGACCTGGCCACCCGGCCGGACCGACCGATGGGGCATTGCCCCGCCGAAGAGCACATCCTGCAAAGCGGCACAGATCGCCATCGGATTTGCCTGATACCCCCGGGCCGCCCCGCCTGGGGCGATCTGAACCAAGCCGTGGGCTGACACCCATGGTGACGCAAACCAAGGGAGGAACGCCAGAATGAAGACCCATACCAAGTTGCGGCTGGCCAGCTCCGCCGTGGCCCTGTTGGCCTTGACGGCGGCGGCTTCGGCCGAAATGACCGAAGAAGCCCGCGCATTTTTGGCAGACAACGGCATTGCCGCCGCTCTGATCGACCAGGCCGCGGCCGCCACGGAGGCCGAGCTCAGCGTGCCGGCGGAATGGCTCGAGATGGCCGCTGCGGAAGGCGCCATCGACTTCAGCACCAACGACACATCCGAGCACGTCGCCAAGTGGCTGCCGGTGTTCAACGCGCGCTATCCCGATATCGAGATCATCGCGACCGAAACCTCCGGTGCTGCCCGGGCGGTCCAACCGCTCCTGGCCTACAATGCCGGCCAGCTCGTGCGCCACATCGTGGTCAGCTTCGAAGGCTCGCTGCCGGACTATATCGAGGCCGACGCGCTGGCCGAACTCGATGACCTGCCGGCATGGGATGGTGTGCCGGAAGACCGGCGCGCCGCGGACGGCACCTTCGCCGGCATGCAGAACACCACCTGGTGCCTGATCTACAACAAGGACCGGGTGAGCGAAGACGAGCTGCCCGCCACCTGGTGGGATCTGGTTTCGGAGGACTCGCCGCTCCGCGGTGGTCGTGTCGGCGCTGCGAACCGCGCCCAGCTCTGGACGCTCAATCTCTGGACCCATCCCGACTACGGCCCCGAGTTGATGACCAACGAGTTCCTGCCGGCCTTCTTCAACACGCTTCAGCCGCAGCTGCGCGCCGAGGGCGTTGGCGGCATGATCAACCTCCCGCTTGTCGGCGAGTTCGACGTCGGGCTGCCGACGCCGAACGACGAGACCTGGGAAGTGATGCAAACCGGCGCGCCGGTCGGCTGGCACTGCCCGGAGCCCGTACCGCAGTATTTCAACCTGATCGGCATGTTCCGGGACTCTCCGACGCACTACTCGTCGAAAGTCTTCATCAACTGGATTCTGAGCCAGGAAGGCCAACTCGTCCGTCTTGCGGCCGGCGGCGACGGGCCGGTGCACAAGGATCTGCAGATCGAAGGCGCAGCCCTTCTCGCCGATGAGTTTGCCGGCAAGGACATCGCGCTTCGGACCCTGGACGGCATGCTCAATGAGCTGCCGAAGCTCTACGATGTGTGGCGGCCGATCTGGGCGTCTGCCGGCGGACCGCAGTAGCGTCAGACCGCCAAGCAAGCCTCTCTCCCGGGCCCTCGAGGGCCCGGGAACGCGCCGCGGAGATAGCAAATGACCAACTCCATATCGAGCCCGCCGGTCATCGAGCCGCTGCCCGCCAGCAAACCGGGCCGGAACATCCTCGGGCGTCTGTTTCCCTGGATCGTGCTTGTCACACTCGCAGCGCTGGTCATCGCACCGATATTCTCGCTGGTAGCCGGCGCTTTCAGCCTGTCGCGCCTGCCCAACGAATTCTCGCTCGACAAATTGGGCTTCGACAATTTCTACGCCGTCTGGATCGAACAACGCATCGATCGGGTGATATGGAACACCGCGATCTTCGTCACCGGCGCGACGGTGTTCGGCGTATCCTCGGCGGCGGTGCTCGCCTGGCTGGTCGAGCGGTCGGACATGCCGGGCAAGACATGGATCTACGCCGGTGTTCCGCTCGGGATCGCGGTGCCGGGCATTCTGCACGCCATCGCCTGGGTGCTGCTGCTGAGCCCGCGATCGGGCTTCGTCAACCGCGCCTATATGGACGTGACCGGAAGCACCCAGCCACTGTTCGACATCTACACGATGGGCGGTCTGATCTTTGCCGAAGGGCTCCGCCTCGTGCCCGTCGCCTTCCTGATGCTGGTGCCCTTGATGCGCAGCATGGACCCGTCGCTTGAAGAAGCCGCCGCGGTCAGTGGCGCCAGCCCGATGCGCGCCACCAGGCGCATCACGCTCGCACTGCTCCTGCCCGGCGTCCTGGCCATAAGCATCTTCCAGGCGATCACCGCGATCGAGAACTTCGAGGTGCCCGGCATCCTCGGGATGCCCGTGAACCTCCATGTCTTCAGCACCCGGGTCTTCAACCTGATCGACAATATCGGCACCATTCCGGCCTTCGGACAGGCCAACGCCGCCGCGGTTTTCTACCTGGCCGTGGCGCTGTTCATCTCGTTTTTCTACCTTCGACTTGTACGCCATTCCGAGCGCTATTCGATCATCACCGGCAAGGGTTACACCCCGCGGCAAGTGCGCCTTGGCCGCTGGCGCAAGCCAGCTCTCGGCCTTGCCCTGCTTTTCCTGTTCATGACGATTGTCCTGCCGTTTCTCGTTCTGCTCTACGTTTCGCTGCTGAACTATCTCCGGCCGCCAAGCTGGGACGCGTTCATGAATTTCACCACCAAGAACTACGAGACGGTCTTCAATCAACCGCGGGTCGCCAAGACGCTGCTGAACACGATCTACGTCACGCTTCTGACCGCGACCTCGGTTACCATCGTTTCCTTCATCATCGCCTATGTCATCGTGCGGACCCGCTTCGCCGGGCGCTACGCGCTCGACATGCTGTCGTTCCTGCCGCATTCGATTCCGGGCATCGTTCTCGGCCTGGCGCTGTTCTGGCTGTTCATGCAGTTCGACCAACTCACCGGCGCCAGCACCTTCGGCTCGATCTATGCGCTCGTGCTCGGCTTCACGATCCTCTTTCTCTCCTATGCGGTGCGCGCGATGAGCGTGGCGATGATCCAGGTGCATCCGGATCTCGAGGATGCCGCAAAGCTTTCCGGCGCACCGCCCTGGCGCATCGCGTTGCGGATCTTCGGCCCGCTCCTCATGCCCACCCTGGTGGGGATCTGGATCTACGTGGCGATGCTCAGCGTAAGGTTCATCAGCCTGCCGCTGATCCTGTCTCAGGGTGGCAGCAACGAGGTCCTCGGCGTGATGATCTGGTCGCTCTGGGAAAACGGCAACATCAGTTCTGTAGGAGCGATTGGCATCATGCTCATGTCCTTCATGTTCGCACTGGCGCTTGGCCTGCGGGTCTTCGGCTTCAGCAGTCAACGCGGAGGCGCGCTATGATCACGATCGAGGATCTTCACGTGCGCTTTGATTCCGACAAGGGTGTCGTCCATGCGGTGCGCGGTGTGAACATCGACGTCGCCGCCGGCGAGTTTTACACGCTGCTCGGGCCGAGCGGGTGCGGCAAGACGACGACATTGCGCTGTATCGCCGGCCTCGAGCGCCCCACGGGCGGGCAGATCACCATCGCGAACGCGGTCGTGCACGATTCTGCCCGCGGGCTGAGCGTGCCGACGCACAAGCGCGACATAGGAATGGTGTTTCAGTCCTATGCGATCTGGCCGCACCTGACCGTTTTCGAAAACGTGGCCTTTCCGCTGCGCGAGGTGAAGCCGAAGATTGCCGAGGCCCAGATTGAAGCGCGTGTCGGCAAGGCCCTGGAGCTGGTGCAGCTTCTTGGATATGAGAGCCGCCCGGCACCATTCCTCAGCGGCGGCCAGCAGCAGCGTCTGGCCCTGGCGCGTGCCATCGTGCGCGAGACCTCGGTGGTGCTCTTTGACGAGCCCTTGTCCAATCTCGATGCCAAGCTTCGCGCCGAGACACGGCTGGAACTGCGCAACCTGGTGAAGCGGCTCGGGATGACGGCGCTCTATGTCACCCACGACCAGACCGAAGCGCTGACCATGGCCGACCGGGTGGCGGTGATGTGCGACGGCGAGATCGTTCAGGAAGCCTCGCCGATGGAAATCTACAACCACCCGAACTCGCGGTTCGTGGCCAGCTTCATCGGCCAGTGCAATTTCGCGCAAGGGACGTTGACGTCGGCCGCCAAGGGCTCTGCGCCGGGCAGCATCGCTTCGGAATGGGGAACGATGTTGTTCGACGCGGTATCCGAGGCGATGCCGGGCGACGACGTGACCATCGCCGTGCGCCCCGAGAACGTCCGCCTTCTTTCCGCCGGGGACGAAGGCGCGCCGGACGCTCCCGAAGGCGAGGTGCTGGACATCGTCTTCCTCGGAGAATCCGTGGAGTGCCGGGTCCGGTTGGGCAACTCCAGCCTCGTCGCGCGCATACACCCCGGGCAGTCCGTAGTCGTGGGCGCCAAGGTCGGTGTCGTGGTCCGTCCCGAGGATGTTGCGATCCTTTCGGCGTGACGGCGGCGACAGATCAACTGGGCAGCGGCAAGGCCACGCTCGCGCTCATCGCGCTCTTGTGCTCGGTCTGCTCAACCGTTCTTGAAAGCATGGCCGTCAGCGTCGCGCTTCCGGCGATGTCGCGCGATCTTGCCGTTTCCGCCGCCACGGTGACCTGGATCATGGGCGCCTCGCAACTGATGATCGTTGCGCTTCTCTTGCCGATGGCGTCGCTTGGAGAGGTCGTCGGGTACCGTCGCGTCCTGCTGATCTCGCTGGCGGTCTTCTCTTCTGCGTCGCTTGTCTGCATGCTGGCGCCGAGCTTCCCGACCCTCGTGGCGGCGCGCATGCTTCAGGCCATCGGCTCCGCGGGGGCGATGAGCCTGGGCTTTGCCATGCTCCGCTCGGTCTTTTCCGACGCGCGTCTCGGCTTTGCGATCGGGCTGATGGCGGCGACCGTCGCGATCACATCGTCGCTGGGACCAACCATTTCGGGGCTGATCATTTCCGTTGCCAGCTGGCGCGAGGTTTTCGGGCTGATGGTTGCGACAAGCCTCGCCGCGCTGGTCCTCGGCGCTTTCGCCTGGCCGTCGGTGGCGCCGTCCGGACGCCGTTTTGACCTCACCGGCGCGGCGCTGGTCGCCGGCATGTTCGTGGCGGCGTTGACCGTAATCAATGGCGTCGCCAATGGCTGGCCGGTCCCGGTGCTCGGCGCCGCTGCCCTGGCTTTCGCCCTGGTGCTCCTCGCGGTTCTCGCACGGTCGCGTGGCGCCGCCGCCCCGGTTTTCCCGGTCGATCTGCTGGCACGGCCCGTCTTCACGCTGTCGATCTGCGCGTCGATCTGTGCGTTCACCGCGCAGACGCTCGGGTTCATCCTGCTGCCGTTCTATTTGTTGTTCGGAGCGGGTTGGGCGGAATTGCAGATGGCCGCCACGCTCAGCGTCTGGCCTGCCGCTACCGCTATCCTTGCGCCGATCATCGGCCGCCTCGCGGATCGCTTCCCCGCGGGGCCCACGGGCGCAGCCGGCCTCGCGGTGCTGTCTGTCGGGTTCATTCTGATTGCGCGGATCGACCAAATGGCCACCCCCCTGGACATCGCCGCGCGGTTGGCGATCTGCGGCATCGGTTTCGCCGTCTTTCAGACGCCGAACAATCGGCTGATCATGCTCTCAGCCCCGCGCGACAGGAGCGGAGCGGCAAGCGGATCGCTTTCCCTGGCCCGACAGTTCGGGCGGGCGATTGGCACCGCGATCGCGGCCTTTGCGCTCTTGGTCAATCCTGCGGTGTCCCTCGATGCCATGCTGGCCGCAGCGGCGATCGCGGCGCTTGGCGCTGTCGCAAGCCTGGGGCGCACCTGGGCCGCCCGGGCGACGCCACTTTGAGGTCTGACAGGATGAACGGGAGCCGGGTGCGGTGCCGAAACGCCATCGCGGCCCCACTAGCATTGGATCGCGGAAGGTTCGCGAGGCACCGGCCGGGATCGGCCTTGGTAGCGAAGGCGAGATTCTCGACCTGCATTAGCGCGACCAGCGCGCGCGGCGATACCGATCGGATATCAGGTTCCGCTGGCACGTTTCTGCGCCGGCGGGCCAAGAAACTCCCATCCCGCTATCGCCAGGATCATGCAGGCCCCGACCGCATTGGCCAGGTGCCCCCAGGCCGCGCCCTGGACCGGCATCAACAGACACAGGGCGGCGAGAACGTGAACACTCCGGGCGGCCGCTCCCAGTTTTCTCACACCGTAGCCGATGACGCCCATCGAGCCGACGACGACGCCGATCACGGCCGTCAGGATGTCGACCAGGATCAGTCCCGGGTGTCCCTGTAACAACAGGCTCGGCGACAGCACGAACAGGAAGGGGATGACGAAGACGGCCCAACCGAACCGGACGGCTTCAAACCCGGTCGCGAGAGGGTCGGCGTTGGCGATGTTGGCGGCGGCAAATGCCCCGATGGCGACCGGCGGGGTGATCATCGACAGGCAGCCGAAGTACAGGATGAACAGATGCGCGGCCATCGGCTGCACGCCCATCTGGATCAGGGCCGGGGCGATCAGGGTTGCGAGCAGGATGTAGACGCCGGTCGTCGGCATGCCCATCCCGAGAATGATGCAGGCGACGGCGGAGATGACGAGCAGGATGGCGAGGTTTCCGCCGGACAGCTGGACCATCGCCAGCGTCAGTCCGAAGCCGAGCCCGGTGTAGTTCAACGTCGCGATGACGACCCCGGCGGCGGCGGCGACCATGAAGATGTCGAGCACCTTCATCCCGGTGTCGCTAAAGATGTGGTACCAGGCGGTCAGACCGGGGCGGGTGCCGCGGTAACCGAAAGCGAGGACAGTGATCACGATCGAACCGGCAGCGAGAAGCGCGGCCGTCTCCGGCCGGTACTTGAGGACGAACAGCACGAGGATCAGAACGACGAAGGGCAGGGGGAAATACCACCCCGCCTTCAGGAGCTTGCGCCCGTCCGGGATCTCGCTCGGGTCGAGCCCGCGCATGTTCGCGCGCGCGGCTTCGAGGTCGGCCTGGATGAACAGGGCCGCGTAGAACAGGAGTGCGGGCACCAGCGCGGCGAGCGCGACCGCGGAATACTGCACCTGCAGGAACTCCGCCATCAGGAAGGCAGTCACGCCCATCACCGGCGGCAACAACTGTCCGCCCGTCGAGGCGACCGCCTCGATCGCGCCGGCGAGCTTCGGCCGGAACCCCGCCTTTTTCATCATCGGGATGGTGACCACGCCCGTTGTCACCACATTGGCCACGACGGAACCGGAGATCGTGCCGAACAGTGAAGACCCAAGGATGCTGATCTTCGCCTGGCCGCCGCGGTAGCGGCCCATCAGGCTGGCCGAGATGTCGGTGAAGAACTCCGCACCGCCGGTCGCGAACAGGACGGTGCCGAAGAACACGAAGGAGACGACGATGGTCGTGACGATCGTCAGCACCGGGCCGAGGACGGCAGTGGAATCCCACAACAGGAAATAGACGTAGTGGTCGGGGACGATGTTGCGCCCCGAGATCGAGTTCGGCAACAGGTGCCCGACGAAGGCCAGGAGGAAGACCGAGAGCACCACGAGCGCGATGATCGGGCCCGACGAGCGCCGCACGCCTTCGAGCACCAGCACGAGCATCACGATGGCCGGGATCAGCCCCTCCAGCGGGCGCTCCGCCGACATCTGCGACAGGGTCGGGAAGCGGACCATCACGTAGAGCGCGAGCGCAGCGCCGACGCCGGCGGCCACGAGGTCGTACCACGGCACCCGCCGGTGGGTGCGGCCGGGCCCCGCAGCGGACGCGGCCACCCGCTTGCCGCCAGGAAAGGTCAGGAAGACGAGCGGCGTCGCAAAGGCCAGCAAGAGCGCGATGTACTGCTCGGTATAGACCGCGATCCCGACCAGCCGCAGCCCGTCCGATGCCCAGACAAGGGCGATCAGGGTCATCAATGCCGCCAGGGCTTCAGTCAGTTTCTTCACGGGTCTCTCCCGGGACGACAAGCGCCGGAACGGGTATTCCGACGCTTGCCTGGGTGGGTCCTGGTGGTGTCAGGCCGAGATCAGGGCCAGATCCCCTGCTCGCGGTAGAAGGCTTCCGCGCCTTCGTGGTAGGTCACACCGCCATAGGGCCTGGCCATCTGGTCGGGATCGAACAGGGAAAGCCCCGGGAACACCTCGAGCAGCGTGTCCTTGCCCGCATGGATCGCGGCGACGATTTCCTTGACCACATCGGCCGGCACGTTCGCATTGGCGAACAGCACGAGGTCATTGGTGAGCACGGTCGTGTCCTGGTCGAACCCGTCGAGCGCGGGGTTGGCCGCCACCATCATGCTGTAGATCTCGGGCACGATTGCCTGCGCCTTGGCGAGCGATTCCGCGTCCGAGGGGAAGGGCAGGGCCCGCACGCCGCCGATCTTGGCGGCCGCTTCTTTCACCCGGCCGGAACCGACGGCGAAGTACATCGCGTCGATCTTGCCCTCCGACAGCAGGGTCGCGGATTCGGGGATGTTCTGCGTCGGCACGCAGTCCAGCTCGCTCACGTCGATATTGGCGACGGCGCGCACCACTTCCAGCATCGGGTTGCCCGACACCTGTGCGGCGTATTCGCAGGGCATGCGTGTGCCCCTGAGATCGGTCCAGGCGTGAAGGTCGCTGTCGGCGCGCACGAACACCCCGCCACGCAGCGCGGTCATGCGCGCGACGATCCGCAGGTTCGATTGCGGCCCGTTCTCGGCGTAGTCATTGGTGCCGGCGACGGCGAAAATGACATCCGGGATTGTGGTGATACCGAAATCGCCGAGCCCGGCGTTGATGTCCGTGAGCCCCGAGTCCTGCTGCGGGGTGATGACGGCGCGCACGCCGCCCGCATCGCTCAGCACCTTGCCGATCGCCGCGCCGGTCGAGTTGGTGAACCCGCCGGCGGCGGTTGTCACGATTGTTACGGTCTGCGCAGCGGCGCTCGAGAGCGTCGCCATTGCAACGGTTGCGGCGAGCAACCCGGCCCTTATCTGATGCATTTCCTGTTCTCCTCCCAAAGGTCTTGCGCATCGACACCAACAGCTTGTGACTCCGCCGTTCATGTGACCCATCTGTGATGAGCCTGCGACGCTGGAAGGGTGGCACGAAGGGGGGTATTTGCGCCAATTGGAATTCAACGTATTTCCATAGGCAGAGCTTATGTTTCCCGCGAAGCGTCCGATAGGTGATGGCGGTCGAAACGGGCGCCACGGCCCCTGCGCTGACGGCGCAATAGCCTTGGTGACTCCTCGACCGGCGGGGTTTTCCCGGCAGGACGCGAGCGCGTCGCCGAACGCTGATTTCCCGGACGCCCGCTGCAAGGGCCCTTACTCGGGTGGTCCTCGGCGCGGGCACGCCCCATTTCAAAGCCGGGTTCGCACGGAACCCGTTGAAAACGCGGTCGGGTCAGCCGTGGTCGGCGTCTGCGGGCGGACCATATTCCGTGATGCTCTGGCGTTTGGGCTCACAGGACATCATCAGGTCGAAGTACCGGATCTCCGGGGGATTGCCGCCGGTGCGGGCCAAGAGACCCTCGCGCCACTTGTCATCATGCGCCTGCTGCGCCGCCTCTTTCGATGGCCAGAAATAGACCGCGCCGCCAACTTCGCCATCCCGGATGAAGTGTTTCGCAATCAGGTCGGGATGACCGAGCCAGGCCTGAGCGCCTTTCAAGGCGTCGGAATACTCCTCATCGAAGGTGATCCCGTCTCGGTTCTTGATGATTACCAATTCTATTATCATCTCGATATCTCCTGACTCTCGTATTCGGCCGCCGGATACATGGGTATTGCGAAACGCGAATGGTCACCCGGCGCCTGATCCCCGGGCGCGCAACCGCAACCTGTAGGGCTATAGTTCGAAGATCTTTTTTTCGGTCTTGTGAAGGCACGGCCCGGGCCCGTCCTCTTCAATCATGTAATTGTCGCAGATCACCGCAAAGACCCGGCCGTCGTCATAGCCCGGATGCACCGCCAGCAGCATGTCCTTTGCCAGGGGAAGGGTTTCGTCCTGGCGGATCAAGGGCCGTTCCACCATCTCGCAGCCTTGCCCATGGGCGTAGAGCCGGGTTTCCTGCGGCAGGCCGTGTTCTGCCATCCATCTGTTGTGCGCGGCGAAAATCTCGTCGGGTTTCGCGCCGGGTTTCATCAGCGACAGGGAATAATCCTGGGCGGCCCGCACGTTCTCGAACGCCTGCAACAGGTGATCGTCCGCCGCACCCAGCACCATGGTTCGGGCGATCTCGAGGTAGATCCCGCCCGGACCGTTGATCTCGATGAGAATGGAGAGGTGGTCGCCCTGGGCCAGGTCCCGCGCCTGGAAATGCCGCCCCTGGAACCGGGAGGGGGAACCCATGGGCGCGGAACAGCCAAGGTAGATCCCCTGGTCGCTGCCCAGCCGGCGCCCGACCGCTTCGGCATGGGCCATCACATCGCGATCGGTCAGGCCAGGGCGAATGAAATCGCAGACTTCGGCAAAGACCTGGTCCTGCAACGCGGCGATCGCCTCGATCAGCCCGATCTCCTCGGCGCTCTTGACCGCCTTCACCCGGTCGATCTCGTCGGTGACATCGACAACCGCCACGTCGGGCAGCTTCTCCGCCAGCATCGCGACCAGCGAATGCGGCATCGCGCCGCCGGCCAGCAACCCCACCTTCCCGACGCCATGCCGCGCGAGATCGGCCACAACCAGCTCCGCGTCATAGTCGAGCGTCGCGTGGATCGATACGAACGATGGCGTGTTGCACACGGTGCCGACACCGCGTGCGTCTCCGTCTGTGCCGCCCAGCTCTCGAACGTTACCGAACGCGCCCATCTCCACCACGGTCATTGGCGCGTCGGCGTAGAAGATGACCGTGCGCGGGTAGCCGTTCATCGCGGGGATATCCGTGAACCAGCGAACGTAGCCGCCCATCCAGTCCTCGCGGGCATGCATGATGATGGCATCTGCGCCGGTTTTCTCCATGACCTGTCGTGCCAGGCCCCAGCGACGGGACATTTCGGCGTTCGAGATTGGTGAAATGGTCGTCATGGCATGGTCTTTCCGTTGCGTTGGACCAGGCCGCGAAGGCCGCCGGGTCCATGGGTCAAAAACGCGTTCAGGTTGTCGGCAACCAGCGGCAGAGCCTGCTGTTTGTAGATGTCGGACATGCCGCCGATATGCGGCGTGATGAGAATATTGGGGGCCGACCAGAGCGGATCGTCCGGGTCAAGCGGCTCCTTGGCGAACACGTCCAGCCCGGCGCCGGCGATCTGCCCGGTCTGTAACGCCTCGATCAGGGCGACCTCGTCGACGCACCCGCCGCGGGAAATGTTGACGAGGAAGGAATGCGCGGGCATTGCCGCAAATACCGGCCCGTCGATGATATGATGTGTGCTCGGGTCGTAGGGTGTCAGCACGATCAGAAAGTCGCATTCCGACGCTGCGGACAGGAGTGCCTTTCGCTTCACGATCCTTGCGAAACCGGGCACCGCGTCGCGACCATCGGAAACCCCTGTGACGTTCATACCGAAAGCGTTGCAGCGCCTGGCCAGATCCTCCGCGATCGCGCCGATCCCGACGATCGTCGCGGTCTTGCCCTGCAACAGGCGCTGTGGCCAGCGGTCCCACTTTTTCTTTTCCTGGTTGCGGAACATTTTTGGCGCATTGCGATTGAGGCTCAACATCAGCAGGAACGCCAGTTCCGACATCTGTGGCCCGTGGAACCCGCTGCAATTGGTGAGCGCGACATCGGCTCGCAACGCAGGCATCGCGAGCAGGTTGTCGACCCCGGTGGTCAGGGCCTGGACCCATTCCAGACGGGACGCGGCCGCGATCACCTCGCGAGCCAGAGCTGGCGCGAGGCCGATAATGATCTCTGCGTCCGGCGCGTGGCGACGGGCGGTCTCATTGTCGGTTGCCGTGAGGTAACGATAGCCCGGGCAAAGCTCGGCGAGCCGGTCTGCGTACCAAAGCGCTTCGGCGTCGCGGATCAGAACCGTCTTTTGGGGGGATGCGCTCATATCGGACTCAAGCACCCCCGAGCCAAGCACGGATTGCGGGCATGGACGCGAGAGTCAGGACCCATGCGGGACGCGCGACGTGATCCTGCGCGGTGCCGCGATCGATCCTGCGCGGCGCCGTCCTGGAACTCTGCGATTGGACGGAAGACGGTGTCGCGAACAGCCACAGCGTTATCCATCCCATCGATCGCGCCAAGATTTTCCGACATGCAAGTACCCATGAAGCTCTCCCAATCTGTGCCGAGGCGGTCCGGCCCCGGATCGACCAATGCCAGAGCCTGTCTTGCAATGTGCCGACCGTCGAAGGCGTGGTCGAAGGTCCCGCATGCGAGACTTGACACGAAGGTCCGTATTTGCGCAAATTGGTTTTCGACACATTCCCATAACATTTGCAAATGAAACTCGAATCTCGTCAGATCCGTCATCTCGCTGAAATTGGCCGACAAGGGACCTTTGTTGGCGCCGCGAAAGCTCTGGGGATGTCCCAGCCGGCGCTGTCTCTCAGCATTCAACGTCTCGAAGATATCCTCAAGGTCACGCTGGTGGAACGCAGCCGCAAAGGCGCTACCCTTACCGAGCCCGCGCGCATCCTTGCGCAACGGTCCGAAGAGATCGACGCGACGATTTCGGCAGTCGTGCGGGAGATCGAGCTTTCTTCGCAGGGTATCAAGGGCTGTCTTCGCATCGGCGGGACACCTCTTGCCACGTTCAACATCATACCCGCGACGATTTCGGCCATCCTGAGCAGGACAAAAGACGTCGCATTCGAGATCGTCGAGTCGGTCGACGAACAACTGCTCGACCTTCTGGATGGCGGTCTGCTCGACATCATCATCTGCGCCGACGCCCAATTCGCGACCAGGGAAAGGTATGATTTCACCCCGCTTTTCGAGGCCAAGACGGTCCTTGCGATGCGACCCGACAATCCTCTCGCGCAATACGGCCGCCTTTCCCTCGACAAGCTGCAAGACGAAATCTGGGCGTTTCCGCAGAAGGGGGGCACGTTTCGAAAGCAGATCGAGGCCCTGTATGTGACCAATGGCTGGGCGTTTCCGGAACGGGTCATCCAGACCGCATCGATTGCCTCACTGCTGAAGACCGTGCGAATGACCGACGCCATTTCGCTCCTGTCCGAACAGCTTATCGTCGATGAATTGCAGTTGGGGTTGCTGAAATGCGTCGAGATCGATCAACCGCTGGCACCGCGGGTGTTCGGCATTCTGACGCGCAGCGACCGCGGGTTGAACAATCTCGCCAAGTTGTTCTGCCAGATCGCAATCGAAAAGGTGAGGGATACGGCGGTGCCGGGAAAGAAACATGCTGATAGCTCTGGTAACGACCGTCCTGCGGAAGTCATGGTTGATGCCCCCGTCTTGTCCGATCGATAGCGCGGCGTCCACGATTTCCGAATCATTACCACCGCAATATCTGTCTGTTTTGCCACGCGATCTGATCCCAGAACCGGTTCCCACCTTTCGGATGGGGCTTTGGTGGCCGCTCGGCGACCAATGGCGCATCGCTCAGGAGGATGTCAAAGCCCGGAACCGGTCACCAATCCGGAGGCGGTCCAATTCCAGTGGGACGGAACAAGGCATTGCTCAATCCATGCCGGAAATCCGGTTTCTTACGATGAGTGTTTGCCATGCCGCGAAGTCCAAACGACGGGCCCAGGAATTACGCGGGGGGAGCTCACGTCATACCTCCAAGAATGAACCGCGCTCGGGGAACCGGATCGTTTTGAAGCTGGAAGCATCGACCAGGTTGCATCGGCTGACCGTCGAACCGTCTCTCGCGGTGAATGGCGCTCAGTTTCGGGGAAAGCAGCTGGTGGCAAGTGTTCCCCGACCTTGAGGCGTCTGATCGACAGCGCGGCACCGTCCGATTCATTCCCATTCGGTGAGGCCGCTGTTGTCGCGCAGTTTGGTGCCAAGTGCCCGTATCATTGAGACGATCCGTTCCAGATGCGGCGCGGGAATGTCTGTCTGACGGTAGCAGATCCCGGCTTCGGCGGTCCAGAACGTCCCGTCCACCGGGATCGGCTCCAGCCCGAAACGACGCGCCAGCGGCACCATCCGCACCGGGATATGCGCGAGCAGGTCGATGCGGGCGAGCATTTCGAACATGTGGGTGGGCGAAGACGTCTCGATCGCGAAACGCGGCGGCGGCACCCCGTTGGCGGCGAAGTAGGAATGGATCCGGCCGCTGCCGACCTCGTCGTCGGCCAGCGTGATCCAGCGAAACCGCGCGATGTCGGCGGGGGACGCCGACGCCCCGGGGCCGGCGCTCGCGTGCAGCGGATGATCGCGCCGGGCGATCACGGTATGGCTGACCTCGATGACCGGTTCGCGCAGGATCCCGGCCTGGGGCGGGAAGTCGAGCGTGGTGCAGATCAGGTCGACCTGTCCCGCCTGCAGGGCCGGCACCAGCGTGCTGATGACCCCCGATTGCACCCGCACGCGGGCCGTGGGGTAATCGGTGAGGAAACGGCCCAGAACCTGGGGCAGCAGATAGGAATACCACAAGGGCCCCGCGCCGATCCTGAGCAGGCTATGCGCGCCGCCGCCGGCGGCGTCGATCTCGGCGAGCGCGTGGCGGTATTCGAAATCCATCCGCCGCGCGTGGCGAACCAGGATGTCGCCGTAGCGCGTCGGTACCACCCCGTGCGGGCGGCGGTCGAACAGCTTGACGCCAAGCTGGGCCTCCAACGCCTGGATCGCTTTCGACAACGCCGGCTGGGTGATGTTCACCTTCTCGGCGGCCACCGACAAGTTGCCGCAGTCGTAGACGGCGAGGAAGTAGCGCAGGGCGCGCGACTGCATGGGACCCTCCGATATTCGGGTCCCCTGCATAAGTTCTTTTCATACCCGGAGCAAGCGAAGGAATTGGCTTTCGGCCTGCCGCCGCATGTCTACTTCCACCGCAAGACCAAGGGAGGCGTGCCGATGAGCGCTGTGACAGACCCGGCCACCGGGCTCGAATTCCATGAAATCGGTCACCGCTGGGGGCACGGTGTGCCGTCGATGCCGGGCGATGCCGACGTGAGCCTCCACCGCAGCGTGAAACACGGCCAACATGGGGTCATGGCGCACCGGATCCGCATGGTGATGTACTCCGGCACCCATCTGAATGCCCCGCTCCACCTGATCCAGAAAGGGGCGGGGGTCGGTGCCCTGCCGCTGGGTGCGACGTTCGGCAACGGCGTGATCCTCAGCATTCCAAAGCGGAAGTGGGAGCTTGTCGAGCCCGCCGACCTCGAAGCTGCGGAGCCCGGGATCCAGCAGGGCGACCGGGTCGTGATCGTCACCGGCTGGCACCACAAGTTCTCCGACAGCCTGGAGTATTTCGGCGAAAGCCCGGGGCTTTCCAAGGCCGCCGCCGAGTGGCTGGTGGCGTGCAAGGTCAAGCTCGTCGCGATGGACACGCCGCAGATTGACCACCCGCTCGCCACTTCTCTGGCCGAACACCGGGGCGGGCCGCTGATGAACCGGCTGGCCGGCAACTACCGCCGCGAAACCGGGCGAGACCCCAAGGCAGACTTTCCCGAATGGAATATCGCCCACCGCATCCTGCTCGGGGCAGACATCCCCACGGTCGAGAACGTGGGCGGCGATGTGGACGATCTTCTCGGCCGCCGGGCGACGCTGCACGCCGCGCCCTGGCGCTGGATCGAGGGCGACGCCTGCGTGATCCGCTTCGTCGCCATCACCGACCCCACGGGCAAGGCCCGGATCGAACCCGGCACCGCGGCCTGAAAAGCGGCCTGAGGAGATTATCACATGGCGCTCGAAATCCACGATCTCACCCACCGCTGGGGCCACGGCATGCCGGAATGGCCCTCCTCTCCGGGGGTCAACGTCACGGTGAAGAAGTTCCACGCCAAGGATGGCGTCTACCAGGCCGAGTTCGAAGGCATCATGCACCGCGGCACCCATATGGACGCGCCGCTGCATGTGACCGAGAACACCCCCACGCTCACCGGCTATCCGCTGCCGACCTTCTTCGGCACCGGCGTCGCGGTGTCGATCCCGAAGGGCAAATGGGAGGTCATCACCGCGGAAGACCTCGAAAACGCGGCGCCCGCGATCCGGCCCGGCGACATCGTGATGATCAACACCGGCATGCATCACAAGATGGCCGATACCGATGAGTATTACGCCTATTCGCCCGGGATCTACGCCGAGGGCGCACAGTGGCTCGTCGACAAGGGCGTCAAGATGGTCGGCTACGACGTGCAGGCCAACGACCACCCGATGGCGACCAAGCTGGTCGACCACGGGCTCGGGCCGACCCATCCGCACCTGATCGACGAATACAAGGCATACACCGGGCGCGACGTGAAGGAGGATTTCCCCGACTGGGAGGCGGCGCACAAGATCCTGATGTGCGAGGGCGGCATCCCCGGCATCGAGAATGTCGGCGGCGATCTCGACAAGGTCACCGGGCGGCGCTGCACCTTCATGGCTTTCCCCTGGCGCTGGGAGGAGGGCGAAGGTTGCGGCGTGCGCATCCTCGCGGTGATCGATCCCGACCAGAGCTTCCGCTTCGGAGGAGACGCGTGATGAGCGAGATCAGCCCGCAGCTGCGTGCGCCCCTGTCGATGTTCGACGTTTCCGGCAAGGTCGCCATCATCACCGGCGCCTCGGGCGCTTTCGGGCGCGGCGTGGCGCTTACCCTCGCGGCGATGGGCGGCAAGCTCTGCCTCGCCTCCGGGTCCCGGGACGAGCTCGACGCGGTGGCCGCCGAGGTCGCCGAGCTCGGGGGGACATGCGTCACCCTCCGCCGCCGCCCCGACAGCCTGGACGACGCGCAGGCGATCCGCGACGCTGCCCTCGACGCCTTCGGCAGGATCGACCAGCTCGTCATCGGGTCCGGGTTCAACAAGGCGGGCTTCATCCAGGACCAGCCGCTCGAGGAATGGGAACAGGTGATGGACGCCAACGTGCGCGGCAACTGGCTGATGGCCAAGGCCGTGGGCAGTTGGTGGATCGAGAACCGGGTCCGCGGCAAGATGCTGATGATGTCCTCGGTGCGCGGCCGCCACGGCAACTACTCGGGCTACACCGGCTACTGCACCTCGAAGGGCGCGACCGACGCGCTCACCCGCGTGCTCGCGACCGAATGGGCACAGCACGGCATCACCGTCAACGCCATCGCGCCGACCGTCTTCCGCTCCAAGCTCACCGCCTGAATGTGGTCCGACGACGAGGTCGGCCAGGCCACCCGCAAGCGCTCGCTCTCGCGCATCCCGCTCGGGCGGCTCGGCGAGGTCGAAGACCTCACCGGCATGGCGCTCTACCTGCTCTCGCCGGCATCGGATTTCTGCACCGGGCAGATCATCTATGTCGACGGCGGCTACACGGCGGGCTGAGGGATGACCGCGCAGCCTCCCATCGCGGTGATCGGCGCCGGGCTCATGGGCCACGGCATCGCCTGGATCTTCGCCGCCGCCGGCTGGCCGGTGCGGCTCTACGATCCCGATCCGGGCGCGCGCCACGCGGCCCCGCAAAAGCTGCGCGATATTTCCGAGCTGCTCGGCCGCGCCTCGGAAGCGGTCGACAACACGGCGCTCTGTGCGACGCTCAAAGAGGCCGTCGCGGGCGTCGGTTTCGTCTTCGAGGCGGTACCGGAGAACCTCGGCCTCAAGCGCGAGATCTTCGCCGAACTCTGCCGCCTTGCGCCCGACGACGCCATCCTTTGCACCAACACCTCGGCGCTGCCGATCCAGAAGATCTCCAAGGGTCTGGCGTGCCGGGCGCGCATCGTCGGCACCCATTTCTGGAACCCGCCCCATCTCGTGCCGCTGGTCGAAGTGGTCGAGGTGGACGGGGTGAACGGCGCCGCCATCGCCCCGGGCATGGCGCTGCTCGCCGAAGCCGGGCGCCACCCCGTGCATGTCCGCAAGGACGTGCCGGGGTTCATCGGCAACCGGCTCCAGCACGCGTTGAAGCGTGAGGCGATCGCGCTCGTGGCGAACGGTGTCTGCGACGCCGAAACGATCGATGACGTGGTCAAACTCGGGTTCGGACGCCGGCTGGCGGTGCTCGGCCCGATGGAACAATCCGATCTCGTCGGGCTTGATCTGACCCAGGCGATCCACGAGACCCTGATGCCCGATCTCGACCGCACCGATACCGTTCACCCGCTGCTCGCCGCGCGCGTGGCGGCGGGCGATCTGGGCATGAAGTCGGGTCGCGGTTTTCGCGACTGGACCGAGGAAACCGCCGCGGCCGTGCGCCGCCGGCTCGCGGCGTTCCTCGCCGAGAGCGCGCGCGCCGAAGCGCAAAAGGAGGAGGGGTGATAAGCAGGTAACCCGGATCGCGGAGGCCAAACCCTACGAGACCCGCGGCCATTTCGACATGGTCGGGCTGCGGCTCCAGGGCGAGGAGGCGAGCGACGCGGGCTTCGCCTCGCTGGGGCTTTCGCATTTCCTGCCCGGCGGCGGGGCGGAAAGCTCGGCCTCGCCGATCGAAAAGATCTATTTCGTGCTCTCGGGCGAGGTGACCATCGTCACCGACGCGGGCGAAACGGTACTCGGACCCCTCGACAGCTGTTGGCTGGCGGCGGGCGAGCGGCGGTCGATCATCAACAACACGACGCTGCCTGCGTCGATGTTGGTGGTCGTGCCAACACATCGGCAATGACCGATATCAGGGAGGAGAAGAACATGACACAGAAGACAACAGCCGCATGGGCCTTCGCACTGGGGGCGGGCCTCGCCATCCCGGCGGCGGCGGCGGATATCGAGCTCAAACTCGCGCATTTCCTGCCGACCGCGAACGGCATGCACAGCGATTTCATGGAGCCCTGGGCGCGGGATCTCGAAGCCTGTTCGAACGGCCAGGTGGCGGTCGAGATCTTCCCGGCCGGCACCCAGCTCGGCAACCCCGCCAAGCTCTACGACGCGTTGCGCGCTGGGGTGGTCGACATCGCCCAGGGGCTCAGCGGCATCCCGGGCGGTCGATTCGAACGGGTGCGGATCGCCGAGCTGCCGTTCATCTTCGACGATGCGGCCACCGCGTCCAACACCCTGTGGTCGCTGTTCGACGGGTATTTCGCCGAGGAGTTCCCGGACGTGAAAGTGCTGGCGCTGCATGCTCACAACCCGGGCCAGTTCCACACCGTGAGCGCGCCGGTCACCACACCCGAAGACCTCGCCGGACTGCGCCTGCGCTTCCCGACCGAGGCCGCGAACAAGATGATCGAGGCGCTCGGCGGCACCCCCGTCGGCCTGCCGCCCGGGGCGGTCTGCGAGAACGCCGAAAAGGGCGTGATCGATGGGGCGGTGTTCACCTGGGACACGATGGCCTCGTTCAAGCTCGCCGAGGTGATGAAGCACCACCTCGACGCGCGCGCCTATGTCACCACCTTCTGGTACGGGATGAACCAGAAGAGCTACGACGCTCTGCCCGAGGACGTGCGGGCCTGTGTCGACCAGCTGTCGGGCGAGGCGCTGGTGGCGAAATTCGGCGATTGGTGGGATGCCTGGGATGCGGCGGGCTACGCCGCGGTGCAGGGCGACGACCATACCATCGTCGAGCTCAGCGACGAGGAGCGGCAGGTCTGGATCGACACGCTGGCGCCGATGACCGAAGCCTTCCTCGCCGACATGGAAGCCCGCGGGATCGACAATGCCCGCGAGATCCACGAGGCGATGAAAGCGGCCGCCGCCGCCGCGAAATGATCGCTTAAGGTCAAGGCGGGCCGGTCCGGTGCGGATGCTGGGCCGGCCCATCGGGAGGATCACATGCGCCTGCTCGCCACGGCCATCGACCGGCTGTTCGCCCTCGCCACCCTGGCGTCCTTCGGGGCGGCGCTGGTGGCGGTGGTGTTGACAGTTGCCGACGTGATCCTGCGCGCATCCTCCTCGCTGGTCGGGGTCCTGGGCGGCCAGCGGGCGACATGGGCGGTCCCGGGGCTTGTCGATCTCAACCAGCTCGCGATCATGACCTGCGCCGCTCTCGCCATCGCCGTCGCCTTCTACCGCGGCGGCCATGTGACGGTCGACGTGGTGACAGCCCTTCTGCCCGCCGCGCTGCGCCGCGCCTTCGCTGTCCTCGCCGCCATCCTCGGCGTCGCGCTCTGTCTCGGCATGGTCTGGACCGGGACGGGCGAAATGATCGGCCAGATCGAGTTTCCGACCAAGTCCGCCACCCTCGGCATCGCTTACGTCTGGTACTGGGCGCCCTTGCTCACCGGGCTGGCGCTCGCAGCACTGGGGGCGGTCACTTCCGGGTTGCGCACGCTGGCGCCGCCGGAGACGCACAAGCACCGGGAAGGCGCTCGAAATGAGTGACGAACTGATCGGGCTCGCCGGCTTCGGTGTCGGCCTGGTGCTGATCGCACTGGGCGTGCCGGTCGCCATCGCCCTCGGGCTCGTCGGGGCCGTCGGGTTCTGGGTCGTCAACGGCTGGATCGGAGCCGAGTTCGTGCTGGGTTCGGCGGCTTTCGAGGCGCTCTTTCCCTATACGCTCTCGGTGATCCCGCTGTTTCTGATGATGGGGGTCTTCGCCACCCATTGCGGCCTCTCGCGCGATCTCTACCGCGCCGCCAACGTGCTGGTCGGCCGCTTGCGCGGGGGGCTCGCCGTGGCCACCATCGTAGCCTGTGCCGGGTTCGGGGCGATCTGCGGCTCGTCGCTCGCCACCGTCGCCACCGTGGGGCGCGTCTCGATGCCGGAGATGCGCGCCGCCGGATACAACGACCGGCTTTCGGCCGCCTCGATCGCCGCCGGGGGCACGCTCGGGGTGCTGATCCCGCCGTCGATCCTGCTCATCGTCTATGCGCTGCTCACCGAACAGAGCATCGGCAAGGTGTTCATCGCGGCCCTCGTGCCCGGGCTGCTCGCCACGCTGCTCTACGCGCTCTCGGTCCTGGTCCAGATCCGGGTCAAGCCGGAGCTTGCCGGGGCCATCCCGCCGCGCCGCCCGGCGCGCGAAAACCTGCGCGATCTCGGCGCCGCCTGGCCGGCGGCAATGATCTTCGCGGTGGTGATCGGCGGCATCCAGGTCGGGCTGTTCTCGCCGACCGAAGCCGCGGCCATCGGCGCGCTCGGCGCCGGGCTCGTTGCCCTGTTTCGCGGTGCGCTCACGCGCAAGGTGCTCTGGGTGAGTGCCACCGAGACGGTCGCGCTCACCGGGATGATCTTTCTCATCACGATTGGCGCGACCCTGTTCAACTACTTCATCGAGACGACGGGCCTGCCGCAATTCCTCATCAACGCCATCGGCTCCGCCGGGCTCGGCAACTACACGGTGCTTCTCATCATCGTCGCCTTCTACCTCGTTCTTGGCTGTTTCATGGATGCGATGGCGATGATCTTTCTGACCGTTCCGTTCATCTTCCCGGTCGTGAATGCGCTCGGTTTCGACCCGATCTGGTTCGGCGTGCTGGTGGTAAGCGTGGCCGAGGTTGGCCTGATCACGCCGCCGATCGGGATGAACCTGTTCGTGCTGCAAGGCGTCGTGCCCGGGCTCGGGTCCGCCACGGTCATGCGTGGCGTGGTCCCGTTTCTCGTCGCCGACCTTGTCCGGCTTGCCCTGCTGATCGCTTTCCCGGCCCTCGCGCTGTGGCTTCCCGGTCTGGGTCAGTAGGTCACGCCCAGATTTCGCCATTGGCGCGGTCGCACGACTTGACGTTCCACATCGCCTTGCGGCCGACCATCGGGGCGACACCTGGGTTGAATCGCCAACGGGCCCATTCCAGCCTGTCGTCGGAGGCGATGACGCTGCTCGCGGCTTCCCCGAGGCCGACATCGGCCCTTGGCGCAGCGCCGCGGCGTCACGGACGACCGCAACGCGGCGTTATTGAACGTGATGCGGACAAGGCGGCCGTGGCACGACGGTCCGCTTGCGGTACCTTCTCAATGGCATGGCCCAGTCACGATGATTTGACGCGCGGCTGGACGAGATTCGAGGCGGCGAGCTTTGCCTCAGCCAAGGTCTGCAGGCGTCGGTAGGTCTCGATCACGATCGACCGGATCCAGGTGCCACCCGCGTCGTTTGCGAGGCGTGAACTCCAGAAGAAGCGCACGAGAACGGGGTCCAGGTCGACCGGCGGTCTCATCGCGATCAACCCGTGGGCATCCATGTCCCAAGCGAGCAGAACGGCGGGAAACGTCGCCAGGAAATCGGAGCTCGCAAGGATAGAAGCGACCCCGGCGGAATCGCCGATCATCGCACTCACCCGCCGCCCGGCGACGTCCGACGGCGCAGAAACCGGGAAAGGGTTCCCCATCGATCGGGTGACATTGACCATCAGGTGGGGATACTTGCGCCAGGCGTCGATCCCCCAGTCTCTGGCTGCGGGGTGATCGCGCCGCGCGAAGGTGACCCAGGAGAACGGCTCCATGACCTGGGCGTCGAGACCATCCGGCAGGCGTGGCTCGCCGCCGAGATGGGCGAGATCGATCAGCCCTTCGCTGAGGGCGGGGTAGACGTCGTGATGCGCCGGCAGCCACTCGATCTTCACTTGCGGCGCCTCGGCCTCGACCCGTGCCGACACCTCGGCGATGACCTTGGCAAGGGTCGGCATGGCGATCCGAAACACGCGTTCGCTTTGCGCAGGGTCGAACAGGTTCCGCGGGGCGATGACGCGCCGGATGCTGCGCAGGATGGGCCGGACATCCTCGATAATGGCCTCGGCATAGGGGCTGGGTTGCATCTGGCCGCCGACCCGGACGAGCAGGGGATCGTCGAGTTGGTCCCGTAGCCTCGCCAGCGCGTGGCTGACGGCGGATTGTGTGCGCCCGATCCTGTCCGCCGTCAACGTGACACTGCGCGTCTCCATCAGCGCCTCGAAGACGACGAGAAGATTGAGGTCGACGCGGTGCAAATCGATTTCGTTCATGGCCCATGAAATCGTTTCGTTCGACTTTTGCAGAGAAAAACGCCCATCATGCCCTCAACAGACGAAGTTTAACCAGGTTGGATCTATCTGGTTCATAAAGGAGACCAGACGCAATGGCACTCGAAATCATCGGCGCTGGGTTCGGTCGCACAGGGACTTACTCGTTGAAGGCCGGGTTGGAACTGTTGGGCTTCGGCCCCTGCCACCACATGTCGGAAGTCGCCGCCGATCCCGGGCAGATCGAGGCCTGGGCGCAGGTGGCGAACGGGCGTCCCGATTTCGACGTGATATTCGCAGGGTACAGAGCGGCGGTGGATTTCCCGGTATCGGCCTACTGGCGCGAGGTGCTCGACGCCAGTCCGGACGCGAGGGTCATCCTCTCCTACCGAGACGCCGAGGACTGGTACGGCAGTTTTTCCCAGACAATCCTGCCGCTGATCCTCGACCGCGAGGCATGGCCGCACAGGGCGGTTCCCTGGTTCGAGATGATGGAGAAGGTCATCATCGGCAAGGCTCTGCGAGGCCAGACCGATCGGGACGGCATTCTGAAGGCCTACCGCGACAACGAAGCGGCCGTGCGGGACCTGGAGGCGCAGGGCAGGGCCCTGGTGTTCAGTGTCCGCGACGGATGGACGCCGCTTTGCCGTTTTCTTGGGGTCGCGGCACCTGATGCGCTGTTTCCAGTGACCAATCCACGGGTCAAATTCTTCGCTTCGGTGAAATCCGGAACCGAAGAGCCTGCCGGATAGACCGGCTCACATCAACCTTGGGCGACGGAGCGTTCGGCACCGGCCGGGCACAGTTTCACGCGCCCCGAACACAGGAGACCAGACCATGTCCGACTTGAATGCAATCCGAGCGGCCTCGGCAGCTTTCTACGCCGCGCTCAACACTATGGCAGGGGGCGATGACACCGCGATGCAGAGTGTCTGGGCCAAGGGCGAAGCGGTGACGGCCCAGCACCCGATCGGCGGGCGCGACACCGGCTACGACGCGATCATCGCGTCCTTCGCCAAGGTGGCCGCGATTGCGCGCGGTGGTGACATCCGGCTGGAGGATCAAACGATCGACGCCGGACAGGACATGGCGATCGAAACCGGGGTGGAAACCGGTACGCTGACCATCGCCGACCATGAAGCCAGAATCCATCACCGCGTCACCAACGTCTATCGCCTCGAACATGGGGCGTGGAAACTGGCGCACCACCATACCGACCTGTCGCCAGACATGCTGGAGATCCTCGAACGGCTGACCGCGGCCGCCTAGATCGCAAACCGCGACGGCAAAGTGGGCGCTACCCGCGCCTGCTTTGGGCGCGGTCGCGTCTTGCGGCCGTACTGCGAGGCGCGCCAAGACCGAGCGTTGACACCATTGGTTGATGGCTGGGTTCGGGGCCCTCAAACCGCAAAAAAGGCGGGTCTCAGAAGCAGTCCGGCCGCTCCAGGTCGCTCTTCCCGGCATATCCGGCCACAGGCCATGCAGTGAGGGCGACCCGGACCCCGGTCAGCGGGTCGAGCACTGGTCTTGTTCAGCCGGGGCCGCGTTGTGGGTGAGCGCACCCTGCGGCGCGCTCACCGCGATGGCCTATTCCGGCAGGGTGGCCGCGTAGCTGAGAACGTCGTGCGCGGCATCCGGCCCGAAGGCGCGAAGATTGATCATCGCCACACCTGGATGCCCGTTCATGATCTTGCCCATCACCTCGTCGGGGGCCGCAACCGCTTCGGTGCCGACGTAGGCGTGTTCGTCGCCTTCGCCCCAGTCATAGGCGCGCCCGTCAAAACCGTGGCAGGCAGCACAGGTGCTCTGGAAGATCGCGCGGCCCCGGTTCAGGTCCCCCCAGATGATTCCCCGGGTTTCCAGATTGACATAGCGCGACATGTCGACCTGGCCGCGCGAAACGAACGCCGCCAGGCGCGCCAGTTCCTCGTCGTTGATCATGTCCGCGGTATAGCCGTGATCCGGGCCACGCAGCAGCGCGGCTATGGCGGTCTCATTCCCGCCGATCGCGCCGTAGATACCCGGTATCCCGGTGAAGTGGCTTCCCGAGGCGTAGATCCCATCGACACCACGATAATCCCAGCCGTGGCACTCCTTGCAACGCCACGTGGTCGCGCCGGTCTGCTCGCCCGCTTCGGGGTATGACGGATGGGTCGTCTCGGGCGGATCCCGGTCCAGCGCATTCCACCAATTGTCGTAGATCCGACCGCCGGACGACAGGATCCAGGTATCCGTGGGCTGTTCCGGACTTCCGTGGATATACTCTTGGGCTTCCTCGGAATGGGCATAGTCGTTCAGGTCGTCGCTGCCGAGGGCAGCCTGGCTGGCAAATCCGGCAACGACGCTCGCAACACAAAGAACCTTCAACGAAAAAAACGCGCTATTCATTGTTCCCCTCCCTATGGAAAGAAGTCGAGTGCTTCCCTGATTTTTTCGCGCGCTTCGGGTTCAGCATACAGTAGAATACCGACTCGTGGCGGTTTTCTTTTTGCCGACACGATTGCATCCCGGGTGGTCCGGTTCTTTTTGTCTTGTTGTCAATGCCTTGAGTGAATCCCCGGCAGAGGGCGCCAGACAGAAACCCGTGCCGCCGAATGCTTTGCATCAAGCGCTACCGGCTGCCGCGAGTGGGCCGGTGGGCTTTGCCGCTTACGTGTCGATGTGAATGGCCGCTTGCGCGACACCTCGCCGTGATCCCGCCAAACGATCACGGCCAAGGCGCCGGGGCCCAGTATGGGTGCACAGGTCGACTGCGCAGGTGCGTTCGGCAGGTTCACCCGAACGGCAGACGTCGGCTATGTCCAAGATCAATGGCCCCAATGCTGGACATCTTGGTCGTATTCAGTCGCATGATTTGACGGCGACGTTCCGAATGCCGGCATCCCCGACAGGCCGCCGCTTCGGTCATGTTGCGGTTGTCCAAAGCCTGTGAACCGGCGACCGCCAGCCCGATCCTTGGCCAGAATCGTTGTGTTGTGCGACAAAAGAGCGCACCCTGAAGGCTTCGCGGGACTTGCCCCGCTCAGGGAGGGAATGATGGCGATTTTCGAGAGCATGGAAGCGGCGGTGGCGAACCGGGATGCGGAGGCCTATCTCGCGCTCTACGCCGACGACGCCGTTTTCGTCCGGCATCAGACCGGCACGTCCATGAACAAGGCCCAGTTCAGCGAGATGATCGGCAAGATGATGGCCTCGGACAAGGTGGACCTGGGCAGCCGACGGCTGATCTACGAGAACGACGATATCGTCGTGGTGCATTCGATCAACGACTATCCCGACGGCACCCGGGAGGCGGTGCTGATGGCCTGCACGCTGGCGGACGGCAAGATCAGTCGCGTTGAGACGGGGGCGACGCCGCTTCAGAAGTGAGGCGGAGACGCCGCACCGAAACTGCATTGGTCAACGGAAGGAAACCCGATATGCCGAAACTCATTGCAACCCATGAAGTCGACGATGTCGCCCACTGGCTGGCATCGCCGAAACGCGCCGAGGTGTTCGCGGGGATCGCGACAAATCTCCAGACCTTCGTGTTGCCGGGCGATGGCAACAGGGTCGCGCTGTCGATGGAGGTCGCGGACATGGATGCCTTGGACGCCATGTTGAAGGGCGAGGCGGGTGCCGCCGCGATGAAACACGACGGGGTCCGACCCGAAACCCTGGCGATGTACGTCGAGAGTTAGGCCGCCGACACTGACCGGGGCCAGGGGCACAGAATGCCCCTTGGTTTGCGAGCCGGACCAGGCGGTTCTAATCAGATTGCCGAAGCGTTTTCTCCATGCGACCGGGAGGCTCGGTTGTGCGTTGGGTCGCACCGGACCTTTGAGGGGGCTTTGAGCGATGGTTGCATCGTTCCTGCCCAACGGCCCGGTGGCGGGCTGAGCGAGCGGTCATTCGGGCCGGTTGAATGACGGCTCCGGCGGGTTGTGCCGGGCTGCGACGGAAGCATGAGACTGAAATGGCGGCCCGGGTCAATCCGATTGGAGTTCGGGCTGGGCCGAAGGCAGATGCGCCTCGCCGCCATGCCCGACCAGCGGCCGACGGTGCTGAACGTGCCGCACTACGAGCTTGCGGGCGAGACGGCCCTGGACCACCGGACGCGCCGGGACGGACATGCCGCGGAGACGGGCGAGATCGTGGCGCGACAAACCCAGTGCGGTCAGCAGGTCTTCGAGCAGCGCGGGCGGGATCGAATTGATCGTCTGCAGACCCAGATAGAGGCTCTCGCAGGGGGCGCCATCCGCCAACAAGACCTCATGGCGAGACAGCATGACGTGATAATAGGTCACCCCCGCGGAAGTCACGTCCAACGACACGCCGGGCAGGTCCTACAGATCCTTGACCGGCACCAGAACTTCCGACGCACCGAACATGCGCTCGGCGGCCTTGCCCTGGACCAGAACCCGGTGTTGCCACGACAATCGCAGGTCGCGCACAGGCACTCCGTTGCCATGGCTTCCCCTGGCAATCCTGACCGCGCTCAGGTTGAACGCCGCGGCGACATCCTCGGCGGACCAGGCCTTGGCAAAAACCCAGGTCACTTCCTGCGCGCCATGATCCAGCGTGACCACCATGTTTCCCGGTTTCAGGTCTTCGACCCGGCGTTCGCCACCGGGCGTCAGAAGCATCGTGCCGTCGGCGAAACACACATTGGTCGTTCCCGGTGTCGGCCCGCCCGTGGTGAAGCTGTCTGAGCCATCAAACAACCGTTGCAGCGACAACCCGTCGGTGTCGGTGCCGAAATCCTCGCCCGCCCCGTTCCGGGTCGCGGTCGATGAAAACCCCGAATAGCCACCACCCCCCAGGGTCGGATCGTCCAGCGTATCCCCGTTGAACGTGGCCTGGATGAACTCATCGTTGGCAGGGTCGTAGACGATGACATTGTCGCCGGTGTTGTTGATCCCCGCGGATCCCCGGCCAGCATCGAAGAACAGATCGCCCGGGTCGCCCGTGGGCAGGCTGCCGCCCGATTGCAGCCCGGTCATGACCATCGCATGCCCGCCAGGCTCCAGGATCGTACCATTCGGGAAGGTGAACCAATTGCCTACGCCCGCGTCCCAGAGCTCGAGACCGGATATGTCGATTGCCGAGCCCGAACTGTTGTACAACTCGACATATTCATCCGTGGCCCCGGCGCTGCCGTTGCCGTCCGTGTCGAAATTGTAGGTGGAACCGTTCGGGTCAACGAGAATCTCGTTGATGACGATCCCTCCCAAAAGCGTATCGGCCATAGCGCCACCTCAATGGCATCAAAGCCTTGCCAAACACTGTCTGAACCCGGCCAACACTATCATTGTCTCATCTATTTCCTGAAGATTGCAGAAAACTTTGGACAAAAACGAGGCCTTTTCGAAAGAGTTTCGCCGGTGCAGAAAGATTGTTTCCAATGTGGCGCAGCGCCGGGGCAAGATACCCACACAGGCCGCCGCCGGGGCCTCGTTGGCACCGGACTCATCGCACACCAGAGGCCGCCACTCTCCCGGGGCGTGGGAGATGGGCGCCTTTGAAAATGCCGGCGACTGCGGGCGATGCGCCGCCTGGGTTGACGCCTGCCAAGGCCGGTAGGCACAACTTTCTGTCGCCGGACGGCTCTGCTTTCTGACGCCGGGCGGCTCTGCGATTTGTCGCGCGGGCCGGCCCAATCCGCCCAAGACGAGCGGGATTGTTTCCCGAAATTGGCACAGTGGTCCGGCCGGCAATCGCCTTTCCCGCTGTTTCCAGGGACTTGCGGCAAGAGTGCGATGAACCGGATGGAGAGCGCCCCGGTCGGTGAGCGCGAGGCATTTGCCACAGAGCGGCCCGAGCCGGGATCGCGGCCGGTGGCGGGAAAAGCCTGCTGACCCGGTCCGGCGCCGGGGCGGACGCAAGCCGGCGGTGCCCATCGGCGCCCCGTTGCGCCGGGGGGCGCAGGCAGCGCACGCCGGTGAAACCGATGCTTGGCATTTTGCGGGCACCATGCCTCGAGAACCCCATGGACCGAGCGAGCCGGTAGCTTGCCGCGATGCCCCTTGCGCGCCCCGCGGAGGCCTGGCGGCCAATGCGGCGCGCAACCCGGCCCACATCACCTGAATCTTGAGGATTTCCCGTGACAACGAATTCCTATTCCCCCGCACCGATCTACACGATTTCCGGAATTGGTCCGTACGACGTGCCTCACGATTACGCTTCGTCGGATGAAATCAGGGTTTCGATCGTGATCAATGACATCGCGGTCGCGCTCGACCAGGTTGATTACTCCGTCGTGCCGACCGGTCCCGCGACTTCGGGGACGGTCTTTCTCACCGCCGGCGCGGCCACCTCCTATGACGGCGAGACTCTGGTGATCGCGCGCAGCTCCGAGGTCGAACAGAGCTGGATCAGCCTGTCGTCGACCGCCGTCGGGCTCGAAGCGCAACTCGACCAGATGACCCGTGCGATCCAGGAGATCCAGGTCGAAAACGCACGCAGCCTGCGCGTGCTCAACGCGCCCGTGGCGCCCTACGAGCCGCAGGACGGATGTGTGCCCTACTGGGACAATACCCTGGCCAGCTTCGCCAACGGGTTGAATTATTCCGACCTGCTCGCGGGGATCGAGGCGGCCAACCTGGCCTCGGACAGGGCCGATATCGCGCTCCATGCGCTCAATGGCGGCAAGTGGCGGACGGATGCGCCGACGCTCTTTGCCGATGTCGATCTGACCTACGCGCCGGGTCAGACCAATTCCGTCGTCGAAGGCACGAAGATCATCACCCAGCTGGAGAACTTCGGCTACAGCGTCGCGGCCTCCGTTGCGACGGATCACCATGTGACGACGGCAGGCGGCGTGAAGCTCTATGTACTTCCGGGCACGGACGGCGCGACGAACATCCGTGCCTTCGGCGCGACCGGCATCGCCGGCGACGACCAGGATTCGGCGCTGGTGACCGCGGCTTCGGTGACCGACCCGGTCTTCTTTCCGGCAGGCACCTATGACTTCAGCACCAACCTCGTCCCTTCGAGCCGCTGGACCGGCGTCAACCAGGACGATGCCGTGCTCCGGTTCTCCGGTAGCGGGTTGGCGGTCGAAACCGACGCCGGGTTCGAGAACTTCAAGTTGCAGAGCATGGCGGCCGGGCAGAGCGGGATCCGGATCACGTTCGGCGTCGGCGATCGCTATGGTCCGTGCCGGATCTACGATTTCGATACCATCGGTGTCGAAATCGGCGTGAGCGGCGTCAATGCCGCATATTTCCTCGATATCGGGTCCTTCGAGATCAACAACCAGGCCCGGGATGGGCAAATCGGGTTCCGGATTGTCGGCAACACGCTGCCCAACAGCAACGCCAACGCCATCGATTGTCCTTTCGTGAAAGGGCGCTGGAAGCGCTATGTCGATATCGAGGGCAATGCCAACATTCTGACCGGCGGCGACGTGGAACCGTATAACTCCAACGTCGCCGGCGGGATCGACGAGGTGGTGCGGATCTCCGGCACCGGCAACGTGTGGGAGACCCCCTATATCGAGCCTGTCGGCGCAACCGCACCGGCCGTGATGTTCCGCTTCGAGAGCACGGCGAACTCGAACCTGATCCGTCACACCTACGCGCCGTCGTGGGGGGGCAAGGCATTTGCGTCGATCGTCGATGCCGGGATCGGGAACGAGGTCGATGTCCGCCCGACCGGTCAGAATTTTGCCCCGAGCGTGGGTGTCATCAGGTCGTCGCAGAACCTGATCCCGAATGCGGGCTTCGTGAACATCGACCCGGCCGACAACATGCCCGTCGGCTGGAACAAGAGCGTGACGGGATCGTCGACGGTGGTGCGGGAAGATACCCACACCCGCGGGGCCGACCATGCGCTGAAGCTCGCCTGCACCGGCGACGGCCGCGCGGTGGCCGAAACCTGGATCGCCACGACGAACTGGGGCGCGCGCATGCCGCATTCGGTTTTTCCGGCGCAGAAGCTGCGCGGCAAGACCGTGACCTTCGGTGCATGGTGCTGGTCACAGACCGCGGATTTCGGCGCGGTCGTGCTCAACAACGGCGCCACCAGCTACGGGATCGCGGCGCATAGTGGGTCCGGCACTTGGGAATTCCTGACCATTCAGGCGCGGATTGCCGACGCTGCCGGCGAATTCAGCATACAACTCCGGTCGAACTACATCGACGCCCCATCGACCGGCGAGTGCTGGTTCAGCGAGCCGGTGCTTGTGTTCGGCGCCGAGATTCCGCAGGTGCCCGAGTTCAAGCCGTTGGCTGATGTCGAGGCTTTCATGGCCGGGCGGATGGTGCAGAACCCGCCGATCCAATTCGCCGACGGTGACAGTACGCCGGACGTGAGCGAGGGCAACGTGTTTACCACGGCCAATACCGCCGCCACGACGATCACCGGGTTCGACGGCGCTCCGCTCAACAGGGGCGGGCAGGAGATCACGGTCATACCGACCGATGCGAACACCACTATACAGGTGAGCTCGAATTTGCGACTGAAGAGCGGGACGCGCCTGCTGCCCCAATACACGCCGGTGAAGTTCGTCTACCTGCAGCAATTCCTGAAGTGGTTCGAGATCTAGGGACGGCGCGGCATGCACTCTGTCCGCCTGGCCGGCTGCCGGTCGGGCGTGGCAGGGATGTTGCCGGGGATCGGCGGGGCGGTGCCGGTGGGCCGACGGGCTCGATCCAGGGGAGCGGACCTCGCGCGCGACGCCCGGAACCAGAGCACACTTCAGGAGCGCGCAGGGCTTGCATCTTGGGGATGTTCGAGCAGGGACACGCGCGCCAAAATCCGTCTCGACCGGGAAATGCAACGACCCGTCCATTGCCTCTGGGAGAGCCCGGGTGCGGCAATGCGGCGACCGCGATTGCCGATCCGCCCGGGGCCCGTCGGTGCGGGTGCTGCAAGCCTGGCGGGGAGAGACTTGCCGGGGCCCGCCTCAAGCGACTAGGTGCTTGCTACCTCGAATCGAGGCTGTTATCGGTCCGGGGGTCAAAATGGATATGTGCCGTTCACTGGTTGTACCCAAGCTTTTTCCAAGGATTACGCCCGGCAATCCTTGTGCGGTAGCTGTTGTCGATCGTTTCGCGCGATCGTCACTGCCAACGAGTCCCGCCTGCGCAGATGCGCCGTTTGCGTCGAGACCGTGACATGCACCGGAAGGTCTCGCTTTCGCGGGTCGCAGGTCCCGGTCTGGTGCTTCGTCTCATTGAACCGGAAGACGCGGAATACGTGCACGGGTTGCGCGTGAACCCGGCCTACAACCAGCATCTTTCTCAGGTCCGCGGCACCGCGGACGACCAGCGCCGCTGGATCCTGGACTACAAGGTCCGGGAGGCCGCAGGGGAAGAGCTCTACTACATCGTCGAAAGGGGAGACGGGGAACGCTGCGGCACGGTCCGGCTCTATGACATCGACGGCGAGAGGTTCACCTGGGGCAGCTGGATCCTCGATCACAACAAACCGCGCAAGGCGGCGCTCGAGAGCGCCTACCTGGTATACGAGATCGCATTTGACCGGCTTGGGTTGTCGCGCGCGGTTTTCGAAGTCCGTAGGGACAACGAAAACACTCTGGGTTTTCACTTGCGGTTCGGTGCAACCGAGACGCATAGCGATCCGCAGAACACATACTTCGAATACCCGCGTGAGGTTTTCGAGGCCGACCGGCCCGGATATCTCAGTATTCTGCAGCAGGAGACAGACCCGTGACGTCAGACACCGCCGGCGCCATCGTGCCTGCAAGCACGAAGATCGGCAAAGGGACAACCATCGACCCGCGCGTGGTGCTCGCCGGCGACGGCATCGAGTTGCGCGACGGGGTGCGGCTGGATGCCGCCTGCGTCATTGGCGAGGGCGTAACCGTAGGGCAGGGCGCCTGGGTGCGTGCCGGTGCGGTCGTGCTGCGCTCGGTCCCGCCCAATGCCATCGTCGAGGGCAACCCGGCGCAGGTGGTGGGATATATCGACGGCGCAAGCGGCGCTGGCCGGCCGGACCCGAGGCTGGTGGACGCAAGCGCCTACGCCGACCGGCCGCGGCCGACACATGTCCCGCTCGGTGTCGGCGAAAGCGTGCTCTACCTGATGCGCAAGGTTTCCGACGCGCGCGGTGCCTTGACCGTGGGCGAGGTGCCGACCGAGGTGCCGTTCTCGCCGGCGCGCTACTTCGCGGTCTACGACGTGCCTTCGATCGAATTGCGCGGCGAACATGCGCACAAGCTCTGTCAGCAGTTCCTGATCTGTCTGCACGGCTCCTGCCGGGTCCTGCTGGACGACGGCAAGAACCGGTGCGAAGTGACCCTGGACCGGCCCGATATCGGGATCTTCATGCCGGAAATGATCTGGGGAACACAGTATCGCTACAGCGCGGACGCGGTGCTGCTGGTGTTCGCGTCGCGTCCCTACGAAGCCGACGACTACTTGCGCAGCTACGACGCATTCCTCGCCGAGCTGGAAAGACCGAAAACATGAAGATCCCCTTTCTCGACGTCGGGGCCGCCTACCGCGAACTCAAGGCGGATGTCGATGCCGCCATTCACCGGGTCCTCGACAGCGGATGGTACATCCTCGGCCCCGAGGTCGAGGCGTTGGAGACGGAATGGGCGGCGTATTGCGGGGCTGCGCACGCGGTGGGCGTGGCGAACGGGCTGGATGCGCTGACGCTCGCGCTCCGCGCGCTCGATATCGGCCCCGGCGACGAGGTCATCGTTCCCTCCAACACCTACATCGCGACCTGGCTGGCAGTAACGGCGGTGGGCGCGCGGCCGGTGCCGGTGGAACCGGACCCGGCGACGTACAACATCGACCCGGACCGGATCGAGGCTGCCATCACGCCGGCCACGAAAGCGCTCCTGCCGGTGCATCTCTACGGGCAGCCCGCGGACATGGACCCGATCCTCGCCCTGGCGCGGGCGCATGGGGTGTACGTCGTCGAAGACGCCGCCCAGGCGCATGGTGCACGCTACAAGGGCAAACGCCTGGGTGCGCACGGCGACGTGGTGTGCTGGAGCTTCTACCCGGGCAAGAACCTCGGCGCTCTGGGAGATGGCGGCGCCATCACCACCGATCGAGCGGATCTGGCCGAGCGGATCAGCGTGCTGCGCAACTACGGCAGCCGGGCGAAATACGTCAACGATGAGCTGGGTGTGAATTCGCGGCTCGATCCGCTGCAGGCTGCGGTGCTGCGCGCCAAGCTGCCGCACCTGGACGCCTGGACCGACCGCCGCCGTGGCATCGCGGCGCTCTACGGCGATCGGCTCGCCGGCACCGGCCTGACCCTGCCGCAGGTGCCGCAATGGGCCGATCCGGCCTGGCACCTCTACGTGGTGCGCTCGCAGGATCGCGACGGGCTTCAGCGCCGCCTCTCCGAGGCCGGCGTGGGCACGCTCATTCACTACCCGATCCCGCCGCATATGCAGGCGGCCTACGCCGAGCTGGGGCTCGATCCGGGCGCGCTGCCGCTCGCGCGCGACCTGGCCGGCGAGGTGCTGAGCCTGCCGATGGGGCCGCAGCTGTCTGCCGAGGATGCCGAGGCGGTCTGCGCGGCCGTCGCCGGCGCCGCCTGACGCGGGCGCCGGGCAGTTACGGGGACCCCAGTGAGCGCGCAGACGAAAGACATGTATCTCTCGCTGGCCGTGATGTGGGCAGCGCACTCGGCCAACAGCATCATCTCGCTCGTCCGGATGAAGCTGCTCGCGCTGCTTGTTGGCCCGGCCGGCATCGGGCTTCTCGGTCTGTTTCAGAATTTCCAGTCGACCGTGACGACGCTGGCGGGTCTCGGACTGACCACCAGCAGCGTGCGCGAACTGGCCGCGTCGCGGTCGGACCGGGAGGTGTTCGCGAAGGTCCGGCTGGCGCTGTTCGTCGCCTTTTTCGTCCAGGGCAGCATCGCCATGTCGGCGGTCTGGCTGTTGCGCGGCGAGATCGCGGCCCGGGTGTTCAACGACGCGTCGCGCGGGGTCGAGGTCGGGATCCTCAGCCTCGCCATTCTGGGCAGCATGATCGCGTCTTCGCAGGTGACCCTGCTGCAGGGGCTGCGCAGGGTCAAAGATCTGGGAAAGATCATGACGATCGGGGCGTTGATCAGCACCCTGGTCGGCCTCGCCGTCATCTGGTGGATCGGGGACGCGGGGATCGTCTGGTTCCTGCTGCTGCAATCGGTGGTCGGGATGGTGGTGGCGCAGCATTTCACCCGGAAGCTCGACCGCAGCGGGCATATCCGCCTCGATCTCGGGGCGCTCGCCAGGCACTGGCTCAAGATGGCGCGGCTCGGCATCCCGTTCATGCTCGGCGCCCTCGTCGCGACGGGCGCGCTGCTGGCTGTGCGAAGCGGGATCGTCGACCGGCTGGGGCTGGATGCCGCGGGCTACTTCGCGGCGTCATGGTCGATCTCGCTGCTCTACGTCAACTTCATCCTGCAGGCGATGAATACCGACTTCTACCCGCGCCTGAGCGAGATCGGCCTCGACCACGACAAGACCTCGGCGCTGGTCAATGCCCAGATCCTGGTCAGCCTGTCGATCGGCGGCCCGATTATCCTGTTCACGATCTGCCTCGCGCCCTGGCTCGTCTCGCTGCTCTATTCGGCCTCGTTCGCGCCGACAGCCGAGCTCCTGCAATGGCAGGGCGCAGGCAACGTGCTGAAGCTGGTCAGCCTGCCGCTCAGCTACGTGATCATCGCGCGCGGTCATTCGGTCACCTTTTTCCTCGCCGAAGCGCTCTGGAACGGGTTGTTCCTGCTTCTCGTCTTCGGCGGCCTCGCGGGTCACGGGCTGAGCGTCGTCGGCGTCGCCTATCTGGTCGCCTATGCCGTTTTCCTCGGCTTTCACCTCGTCTACCTCCGGGCCCGGTTCCAGCTCGTTCTGGCGCGCGATACCGGGTTGGTTGCGCTGATGATGTTCGCCGCGGCGGCCGTCGTGCTCTTGCTGTCGCGCAGTTTCGGGCTGTACGGCGCCGGGATCAGCATGGTGATCTCCCTGGCGATCAGCGCCCTCGGGCTGCGCGCGGTCTTCGTCGCCATGTCGCAGGCGCGCACGCCGGTCCCGGCGTGGATCCAGCGGCTATTCGCGCTGATCGGTTGGCCATTGCCGGCCGGTGCGTCCCCGTCTGCCGAGGCGACCCCGTCCGCGGATGCGACCTGACATGGCAGCCGAGCGGCACCACGACCAGCTGGGCCGCCGTGCGCGGGCGTCGTCGGAGGTCGCGCCGGCGAATGGCGGCGAGGGTGCGCGCGGGCATCGCGACGCCAGGCGAACCCAATGTGCCGGGGGCGATGCGCCGATCACCGGTCGGGACCGATCCACCATCGAGATCGCAGATAGAGTAGACATTTCCACACCGTGACCCGACTTGCTCCCCCGCCGCCGCCCATGCCCATCGACGCGCTGTCGTTTCCCAAGATCAACCTCGGCGAGGTGACGGCGTTCTACGAAAGCCTCGTTTCCCGGGCGCTGTCCCAGGTCGCGAGCGACCGGGTGTCGGTCGCGCTGTCGACCATCGCCGAAGCAGCGAAGATCGCCTACCTGGTGAACTGGCGTTACCACGACGAGCGGCTGGAGGCGACGTTGGCCCGCATCAGTGCGCGCCTGCTCGCGCCCGAACCCGCCGTGGCCGCGCAAGGTGAGCGGATCGTCTTCTTCGACAGCTGGGGGTTGGACGCCCGCGGCCTGAGCCTTCAATACATCCGCGCGCTGAAAGCGGTCGGGGCCGAGGTGCTGTTCATCTGCGAGAGCCGCAACGAGGCGGGGTCGCTGCGCTTGCGCGAGGAACTCGACCGCGCCCCGGTCGCTGAGGTTCTCTACCTCGACGGGGTCACCGACGAGGTCGAAAAAGCCAGGAAGATCCACGCCGCGATCGCGGGCTTCGTGCCGACCCGGATCATGATGCACATGACCCCCTGGGCGGTGGGTGCGATCGCCGCGCTCCATGCTTTTCCCCAGGTGCGGAAGTACCAGGTCAACCTGACCGATCACGCGTTCTGGCTCGGCGCCGGCTGCACCGATTACGCGTTGGAATTTCGCGACTACGGCCTGACTATCACCCAGGACAAGCGCGGTATCCCCGCCGCACGGACGATCCTGAACCCCTATTACCCGATCGTCGAGGATAGCCACACCGCAAGCCTTCCCGACCGGACCGAGGGCGATGTCGTCATTTTCACCGGCGGCGCGTTTTACAAGATGTACGGACGCGAAGGCTATTTCTTCGACCTGATCGCCAACCTGCTCGACGAGCATGCCGAGGTGGTGGTGTGGATCGCGGGGAACGGGCGGACGACCCCGCTGGAGCGGCGGCTGAGGCAATATCTCGACACCGGGCGGGTCAAGCTGATCGGCAATCGCAAGGACATCAACGCGGTGTTCGCGGCGAGCGACATCTATCTTTCGACATACCCGTTCTGCGGTGCATTGATGGCGCAGCTCGCGACAGTGAACGACCGGCCGATCCTGTCCTTCACCAGCGCCGATCTGGTCACCAATCACCTCGAAGATATCGTCGGCGCGACGGGTGTGCCGGTGATCACCGTCACCGATGTGGATGCGTTTCGAAAGAAGGCTTCCGGATTGATCGGGGACGCGCGCGAAAGATCCCGCGCCGCGGCGGCGGCGAAGGCAGCCATGCATGACCGGGCCGCCTTCGAACGGCGCATGGCCGATATCCTCGCACGAAGCGAAGATCGCGAGGTGGCGCCGTCGAAACCGCTCGACATCGACTACGACGCCTTCACCAGCCTCTACCTCGAGATCGAGAACTTCTTTCAGGACGAGCTTGCCAAGCGGCTGCTTCACAACACGACATGGCGTTCGACGCTGCGGTTCCCGGTGCTGACGGCCAAGGCGGCCGTTCACGTCGCCTGGTTTCTCTATCTCAAACGGGCCAGAAAGGCATGACGGGCATGTGCTTGGCTTCGCGAGGATTGGCGTAATGGGCAAATTCGGACTGATCCGCCTTGGCGCTGGGCTCGCGCTTGTCCTGCTCTACCCGTTCCTGTCGCACAGGGCGCAGTTCTGGCGGTACAAGATGCTCGGGCTGGCCTATACCGCGCGCAATCGCGGGAAATTCAAACACCTGGGCGAAGGGGCGTTCCTGTCGCGGGATCTGATCCTGCGCGGGCCGGAGTTCATCAGCCTCGGCGCGGGGGCGAGTGTCGGTCGGGGATGTTCGCTGACCGCCTGGGACGCGGCCGGCGTGGGCACGGTTGCGCTCGAGATCGGCGAGAACACCTCGATCGGCGAAGGCGCGCATATCACCGCGGCCAACCGCATTAGCATCGGCAACAACGTCCTGTTCGGCAAATACATCACCGTCTCGGACAACAGCCACGGCGCGGTCGCGCTGGCCGAGATCGAGACGCCGCCGATAAGGCGCCCGCTGGTGAGCAAGGGCCCGGTGGTGATCGAGGACAACGTCTGGATCGGCGACAAGGCGACCATTCTCGCCGGGGTCACGGTGGGGCGGGGCGCGATCGTCGCGGCCAACGCCGTCGTGACCCGGGATGTGCCGCCCGCCTGCATGGTGGCCGGGGCGCCGGCGAAACTGGTGAAGTCATTGGAGTGAACCGGAGCGGAGACTGCCTCCGATTTCGCGTCTGTCCGGTCTAATCATGTTTGAGATCACAAAGTGAAAAGTCCGAAATGAGCCCTGCTTCGACCGCGACCTCGCAACCCGGTGCCGACCGCTGCATCTTCACCATCTGCACCAGGAGCTACATCGGCCTCGCCAATGCACTGGGCGCCTCGATGCGGGACCGGGGGGTGGTTGCCGACTACGTGATCGTCGTGGTGGACGGCGATGTTGCGCAAGCGACGAGCCCCTTCGGCCGGATCGTCTCGGCGGTCGAGCTTTGCGGCTACGAAGCGGCGGACTGGACGGCGCGGACGTTCAAATACGATCTCGTCGAGCTCTGCACCTCGATCAAGGCGCGGTGTTTCCAGGCCCTGTTTGCGGCCGGCCATGACAAGGTGATCTACTTCGACCCCGACATCATCGTGTTCGACGATCTGGAAGCGGTGTTTGCCGGGCTCGACGACCACGATGTCATCGCCACGCCGCACCGGTTGGCCTACGACAGCGACATGGCCGCGCGGGGCGGGGTGTTCAACATCGGCTTTCTCGCGGCCCGCAACGGGCTTGCCGCCGGCCGGGTCATGGCCTGGTGGGACGCACGGCTCGACACCCGGTCGCTCAACGATCCGCTGCGCGGGTTCTTCACCGATCAGAAGTGGATGGACCATCTGCCGGTGCTCTTGCGTGAGGGACGGCTGCTGGTGTCGGGTCATCCCGGGATGAACCTCGCGCCCTGGAACCTCGGCGAACGTGCGCTGCACCGGCGCGGCGAGGGCTGGGTCGCCTCGCTGCGCGGGCACGAGCAAGCGGCGCTGCCGCTGAGCTTCGTGCATTTCTCCGCGTTCGACTACGGCCTCCTGACCGAAGGCAAGAGCGACGCGCGCAGCGGCGAAACGGTGGCGATGATGCCGGAATTCTCCGGGCCGCTCGACGTTCTGACAGAATACCTGAAGCGCGGCGGGTTTCTCGACCATGCGTCGATCCCCTATGAATACGCGACCTATTCGGACGGACGGCCGATCCTGCCCGGGCACCGGCGGATCTATTTGCGGCTTCTCGAACGGGGGGACGATATCGCAGATCCGTTTTCGGCAGACGGTGCCTTCCATCGGACCCTGCGAGAAAACCGTCTTCTGGCGGACGCGGGTGTGCGGGCCGGCGGCAAGACCGTGCGGGGCAGGGAACTGACCGCAAAGCTCGGCCGGGCGGCCAAGGTGCTCGATACCGTGTCGCGCCTGGCGGTGCGGGTTCTAGGCTATCCGAGATACGCCCAGATGAGCAAACTTCTGGTGCGCTATTTCCACACCAACAACCATGTGCGGTTGATCCGGCGCCGCGATGCCCGGATTGACGTCGAATACTTCTAGTCGGGATCGGGCCTTGGCGCCGATGGCGAGACCTTCCGCGAACCAGCCGCTCGCAGGGTCGGCGAGTTTCCAGGCGTTCCTCGCCGACATCGCCTGCCTGGGGGTAACGCCCGTCGCTACGGACGACGGGGTGAGCTACGGCGTGTTCCGGGCGCGGTCGAACGACCGTTACTGGCTCGCGCCCCTGGCGCCGCGCCGGGCGACAAGGGCGGGGCTCGCGATGTTCCAGCCGGTGTCGCGCTCGGCCGTGCTTGCCAAGGCGGCGGCACTGGGCGCGATCGGCCTGAACCTCGATGCGTTCTGGGCACGGCAGCGCATACGCCTCTCGGGCCTGCCGCGCCTCGACGTCGCGATCCCGGGGGAGATGTCGGCGGTCGCCTATTTCACCGGCACCGAGGGACCCCACCGCAAGACCACGATCCAATGCATGTCGGCGGAGGGCGACATCCTCGGGTACGGCAAACTCACGCGGAACAATGAGGTGGCGGGCCATCTCGAGGCCGAGGCCGCAGCGCTTGAGCTGGTTGGCCGTCTGGGCCTCAAGAGCGCCTCCAGTCCGCGCTTGCTCGGGATGGGGCAGAACGCGGGGGCGAAATGGCTGGTGACCGACAGTCGCAAAGGCTCTGCGACGCGGGTTCAACGGAGCCTCGGGTCGGCGCATGTCGCATTCCTGAGGGAGCTTGCCGAACGCACCGCGACCTTCGGCGCCGCGGCGGAACTCGTCGCTCTGCTTGACGCGGCAGAGGCACAAGCCGACCCGGCCTGGGCGCGGCGCTTCGGAAAGGGGGCGGCGCTGCTGCGGGCCTGGGGCGAAGACATCGAGACCGGCCTGGCGCACGGCGACTTCACCCCCTGGAACTGCTTCCGCGATCCCGACGGGCTCTACGTCTTCGATTGGGAATACGCCCATGAGACATATCCCCTGGGGTTCGATCTGGTCCGTTTCCTGCTCTCCCGCCCGACCGAGACCCCGCCGCGGGAGGTCAATGCGGGCGTTGTGGAGCGGCTCGCGGTTGTGCATTTCGCGGGCGATGCGGAACGGGCGGCGCGTCACCACATCGCTTGCCTGCTCATCCACGCCGCGTTCTATCAGGACCGGCAATTCCGCGTTGGTGCCCCGACCGGCGGCTGGCACGATGCCGACCGCTACGGGCGCCTGATCGACGCCGCAGACCCCTCGGAGGGCGCATGAGGGGACCGGACACGCCGAACAGGGGCGCGCAATCCCAAGCGGCGGCGGAGCGGCGGAGGAAAGTCCTGGTGTCCGCCTATTCCTGCGAGACCGGACGTGGCAGCGAGGGCGAGATCGGCTGGCGTTTCGTGACCGAGCTTGCGCGCCGTCACGAGGTCTGGGTCATCACCCGGGCCAACCTGCGCGCGGTTCACGCGGAGACCTTTGCGGCAGAGCCAAGGCCGGCCGGGCTCAACTTCATCTACTTCGATCTGCCGTTGATCTTCCGGTTCTACAAACGCGGCCGGCGGTTCTTCCTCGTTTACTATTACTTCTGGCAGATCGGCGTCGGCCTCCGGGCGCGCCGGCTGGTCCGCGACCAGGAGTTCGACGTGCTGCACCACCTGATCGGCGGCATGGACTGGATGCCGGCCGGGCTCGCGCTGGCGCCGGGGCCCTTCGTCTGGGGGCCGGTGGGCAGCGAAAACACCCATCCGTCGATCTTCGCGCGCCTGCCGCTGTCTTCGCGCCTCAAGGACGGCGCGCGTCGGGCGATGCGGTGGACGCTGCGAAGCTTCGACCCCTTTCTCCGGCTCACCGCGCGCCGGGCCAGCCTGATCCTGAGCCACACGCCCGAATCCATGCCGCGCCGCTACCGCGACCGGCTCCGGCCCTTCGTCCAGACCGGCATCGCCGATCTTGCCAGCCTGGCGCGGCCGAAGACCGGGTTCGAGCGTGGCGAGCGGTTGCAGATCGTCTACGCGGGCGAGCTGAAAGACTGGAAGGGCGCACGGTTTGCCTGCGCGGCGGCGCTCCGGTTGTTCGAGACCGAAGCGAGCGCGGACCTGACCATCGTCGGCGACGGCCCGCTGCGCGCGGAGCTCGAGGCGCTGGTACGGGGCCATCCGCAGGGGCACCGGGTCCGGTTCCTCGGCAAGATCCCCATGGATGAGCTTCTGGAAGTGTTGCGCGGGGGCGACGTGTTTCTCTATCCGTCCTTCCACCATGGTCTCGCGACGGTCGTCCTCCAGGCGATGTTGACGGGGCTGCCGGTTGTCTGCATCGAGGGCGACGCGATCGGGCGGGCTGTCGGGCAGGAGGCCGGGATCACCGTGCCGCTGCACGGCGACCGGGATCCGGTCGACGGTATCGCCGCAGCCCTGTCGGACCTGGCCGGTGACGAAGAGCGGCGTTCGCGCCTGGCCGCCACGGCGCAGACCATGGCGCGCGAACGGTATTCCTACGAGGGCCTCGCCACGGCGCTTGCGAACATATACGAGGAGGTCCTATCAAGCGACGCGGCACCCGTGGCCGGTCCGCCGGAGGACGCGTGAAGGACGACATGGCCGATCATTCCAGACCACCGGTTTCGATCATCGTCTGTGCCTACAACGCGCAAAAGGACATCGCCGACACGCTCGACAGCCTGTTGGCGCAAACCTACGGCAACCTCGAGATCCTGATCGTCGACGATGCCTCGACCGACGCCACACCGCAGATCTGCCGCGACTACGCAGAGCGCGACACGAGGGTGCGGATCGTGACCCATGCCGAGAACCGGGGCCTCGCCCATGGGCGCCGGACCGGCGTGACCGAGGCAAGCCATGACCTGCTGACCTTCATCGACGCCGACGACATCGCCATGCCGACGATGGTCGAACGTCTGGTGGAAACCCTGCTGTCGGATGACAGGATTCTCGGGGTCTCGGCCTACCGGGTCTATTTCGACGAGACGCGGGATCTCGGCATCCAGAAGGTCGGCCCGACCTCCCGCGAGGCCTATCTGAAGCTCTACGGGGGCAACAAACTGCTTTTCCTGTCGTATCCCAACCTCGTTCGGCGCACCGATCTGCTGGCGGTCGGCGGCTACCGGGTGGATGTGCTGCCCAATGCGGAGGGCATCCGCCACGCCGATTTCTGCGAAGATCTCGATACCTGGTGCCGGATGTCGGATCTCAGCGCCGACGGACGGTATTTCCTGACGCTGGCGGAGCCGCTGTCGAAATACCGCAAACCGGCGGATTCGATGTCGACCCGGAACCTCAAACACATGCAGAACAAGATGCGCTGGATCAAGGATTGCATGCTGAGGCGGCGGTCGGGGCGCGACGAGCTGTCCTACGGCGATTTTCTCAGTGGCCAGACGTTTGGCGACCGGTTGAACAACGCGCGAGAGGATTTCGCCGCGGCGGCCTACAAGAAGGCCGGGTTTGCCTATAGTCAGCGCCGCATCGTCAGCCTGGCCTTCCACCTTCTGATCGCCGGGATCGCCTCGCCGAAACTCGTCCGCCAGAAACTGCGCTCGCAGTCGGGGCGGTTGTAGCCATGTCGGAGCGCCCGAACAGAGCGACGGCGGCGCGCCGGACCGGCGGGCGGGGCCCCCGGTGAAACGCCAACTCGACGATATCCAGATGTTGCGCGCGGTGGCCGCGATCGCGGTTCTCGTGTACCACACCGAGCGGGAACTCCTGGCGCTCCACCCTGGCGACATCGCCGTGCTGTTCACCGGGGTCGCCTGGATCGGCCAGTTCGGGGTCGACATCTTCTTCGTCATCAGCGGCTTCATCATGTACTACGTGCACGGCACCGATTTCTCGCGTCGTGGCGCGGTCCGGAGCTTTGTCCTGCGTCGCCTGATCCGGATCGTGCCCTCCTATTGGCTGCTCACGACGGTTTCGGTCGTTGCCCTCGCCGTGATGCCGAGCGTCTTCCATTCGCGGGTGCTCGACTGGCCCTGGGTCGCGGCCTCGTATCTCTTCGTGCCGTGGACCGCCCCGAACGGGATCGTCGCGCCGGTCGTCGGCCCCGGGTGGACGCTCAACTACGAGATGTTCTTCTACCTCGTCTTCGGCGCGCTGTTGCTCTTGCCGAGACGGGCCGCCCTGATCGCCATGGCGGCGATCTTTGCCGGCCTGGCGCTCCTTGGCCTTGTCCTGCAACCCGCTGCGCCGATCCTCGCGCTGGTGACCAGTTCGATGCTCCTGGAATTCCTGCTCGGCGCGGTGCTCGGCTGGCTGTTCTTGCAGCGTGTCACCCTGCCGGGCGGCCTGCGGTTCGCGCTGCTCGCGGCTGCGCTCGCCATCTTGTCGGCCACGCCCTGGATATACCGGACGGGTCTGCTCGACACCGTCTGGCGGTTGGGGTTCTTCGGTGTGCCAGCGGCGGCGATCATGGCCGCGGTGGTGCTGCGCGATGAGGAACTCGGCGCGCCACGGCGGACAGGTCTGCTGTCGCGCGGGTTCGTCGCGGTGGGCAATTCCTCCTACGCCCTCTATCTGACACATATCTTTTCGCTGCGGATAATAGCGCTGGTGCTGGAACGCGGCTTGCCAATGCTGCCGATCCCTTTGGCGTTCCTGCTGCTGGCCGCCGGCGCGATCGTCGCTGGACACCTGTTCTACCTGTGGTTCGACCGACCGGTCTATCAGTGGCTGAAGCGGCGGCTGCCGGGCGTGCGACTGGCGGCTGTGGCGACATGACCGGGGCGCGGAGCGACGGCGCGGGTACGATTGGAGGCGGGCGGATGACGGCGGATCCGCGACAGGCGATGGAAACCGAGGCGCTGGCCTTCCTGTTTCGGGAGCTCAGGCAGCGCGACGTGGCCCACGCCGTGCTGCGCAACTACGAAACCCTGCCCGAGAGCGTGGGCGCGCGGGATATCGACCTGGTGGTGCGCCCCGAAGACCTGCCGCGCGCGCTGGCGATCTTGCGCGACCTCGCGGCGGCGCTCGACTGCAAGATCGCGTCGGTCTTCCACGACGACATGTTCGCCTCGGTCTGGCTGGTCCGGCGCCTCGACGGCGGGGCGATCTTCAACCTGAGCGTCGATTTCTTTCCCGGCCGCCGGGTCTACGGGATCGAGTTCATCTCGGCCGCGGAGATGCTGGCCGACACCGGCGACCACAGCGGCATCCCGGTCGTCCGCGACCTTTTCGTGTTCCTCGACAAGTGGCTCTATCACCAGATCGTCGGACGTCCGACACCCCAGAAATACGACGCGACCTTCGCACGGATCGCTGCGGCCCACCGGGACCGGCTCGTCGCCCGGCTCGCCCCGGTGCTGGGACGCGCCCGGGCCGAATCACGGATCGATGAGGTCACGGCGGGCAAGGCATCGGCGATGACGCCGCCGGGACCGGCCGAGCGGCGCGCGATCCTCTGGCGGATGGCGAAGCGGAACGGGCCGGGCGCGGTGTCGGGCGTGGGGCGGTTTGCGCTCTACCGCCTGCGCGACCACCTCAGGCCGGGCGGCGTGTTTCTCTCGATCAGCGGCCCGGACGGCAGCGGCAAGACCACGGTGATCGACCGGGTGATCGCCGAGATCGAACAGATCCACGGGCCGAAGTCGGTGAGCTACCGGCATTTCCGCCCGTCGCTGCTGCCGCGGATCGCCGAGGTGGCGAAGGCGGCGCGGGCGGTCGACACGATCGACACCGACTATCACCAGCCGCACCGGGCGCGGCCCTCGGGCACCCTGGGGTCGCTGGTGCGGCTCGGTTACTACCTGCTGGACTACCTGGGCGGCTATGCGCGCACGATCTACCCCGCGCTGGTCCGGCGCGAGGTGATCCTGTTCGACCGCTACGTCTACGACATGATCGGCGATCCGGGGCGCAGCCGGATCGCGCTGCCCCCCTGGCTTACCCGCACGGCGGCGCGGCTGATCCCGCTTCCTCGCTGGGCGTTCTTCATCCGGGTGACCCCGGAGGAGGTGCACCGGCGCAAACAGGAACTGTCGCTGGACGCCATCCGCGCGCTCAACGATCGCTACGGCGATCTCGTCGCGCGCGGCATGCTGATCGCGGTCGACAACGACGGAGCGCCCGAAGCGGCGGCGGCGGCCATCGTCGACCGGATCGTGGCCGACCGCGCCGCGCGATCACGCCGGACTCTGGAAAGGCTCGCCCGGTGATCGTGTTTTGCCACCTGCTGAACGACACCTCGGGCAGCCCGGCGATCCTGCGCCAGGCGATCCGCGCCCTGTCCACCGATGGCGCGGACAACATGCTATTCGTCGGCAGCCAGGGGCGGGGCCTACTGGAGACGGCAGGGGTGCCGATCCGCCGCTACTGGTACCGGCGCAGCCGGTTCCGGATCCTGACGCTGGTCACCTTCGCGTGGAGCCAGCTGTGTCTCTACCGCGCGCTCGGCGACGCGAAGCTGCCCAGGGGTGCGGTCATCTACGTCAACACGCTTCTGCCCTTCGGCGCGGCGCTCTGGGCGCGCCGACATGGGCACAAGGTGGTGACCCATGTGCACGAAGTGTCGATCACGCCGGCGCCGTTGCGGCGGTTCCTGGTGCACGTCGCCGAGAAGACCTCGGACTTGTTGCTCTACGTCTCCGAAGACCATCGCGCGCTGCTGCCGATCGGCGATGTCGCCGCGGCGGTTGTGCCCAATCCCGTGGCCCCGGAGCTTGCGGATCGGGGGGAGGCCACGCCCTACGCGCCGCGCCGGTCGGGCCGGTTCGAGGTGCTGATGCTCGCCTCGCCGCGCGACTTCAAGGGGGTGCCGGAGTTCCTTGACCTCGCGCGCCGGTTCGCCGACCGCACGGATGTGGGCTTCACCCTGGTGCTGAATGGCGACGCGGGCGAGATCGCGCGCTACCTGCCCGAGACCCGGGTGCCGCGCAACGTCACCGTGCAGCCACGGACCGATGCGCCCGAGCGGTTCTACGCCACGGCCGACGTGCTGGTGAACCTGTCGCGGGTGGACCTCTGGATCGAGACTTTCGGCCTGACCATCGTCGAGGGCATGGCCTTCGGCCTGCCGGTGATCGTACCGCCCGTCGGCGGGCCGGCGGAGATTGTAACACAAGGCCGCGAGGGCCAACTGGTCGATTCCCGCGACGGGGAGGCGCTGGAACGGGCGCTGGGGCGGCTGGTGGACGATCCCGACAACGCGCAGGCGATGTCGCAGGCGGCCCGGCGGCGGGCAGCGGATTTCACCGCAGCAGGCTTCGCCGCGGCGCTCAGGGCGAACCTCGCCCCGCTTCTGGCGGAACCGACGCGGGAGGACCCGGCGTGAAACTGGCCATCCTCGGAACCGTGGGCGTGCCCGGGCAATACGGCGGGTTCGAGACCCTGGCCGAAAACCTCGTGCGGTTCGCCTCGGAGCGGATGGATGCCGACGACCGGCTGACGGTCTATTGCAGCGCACGGGCCTACCCCGACCGGCCGTCGCGCTACCTCGGGGCCGAGCTGCGCTATTCCCGGCTCGACGCCAACGGACCGCAGAGCATTCCCTACGACGTGGTCACGGCGCTGGACGCCGCGGCCCGTGGGAACGACACCCTGCTGATCCTCGGTGTTTCCGGCGCCATCGTGATCCCGCTGCTGCGTCTGGTCTCGCGCTGCCGGATCGTCACCAATGTCGACGGGATCGAGTGGCGGCGCGACAAGTGGAAGGGCGGGGCAGGGCGGCTGCTGCGCTGGCTCGAGGCGGTCGCCGTGCGCTTTTCGCACGAGGTCATCGCCGATAACCAGGGGATCGCCGACTACCTCGCCGAGACCTACGGGGTCGAGGCCCTGGTGATCGCCTACGGCGGTGACCATGCGCTCGATGCGGCAGACGATGCGCCCGTGCCGGGCCCGGAGCTGCCGGAGGACTACGCGCTCGCCCTGTGCCGGATCGAGCCGGAAAACAACGTCGACATGATCCTCGAAGCCTTCGACGGCGCCGCGCGCCCGCTGGTCTTCGTCGGGAACTGGGACAAGAGCGCCTACGGGCGGGCGCTTCGGGCCCGTTTTTCCGGTCGGCACGGCCTGCACTTGCTCGACCCTGTCTACGACGCCCGCCCGCTCTACCAGATCCGGAAGGGGGCGGCGCTCTACGTCCACGGCCATTCCGCCGGCGGCACCAATCCGGCTTTGGTCGAGATGATGCATTTCGGTGTGCCGGTGCTGGCCTACGACTGCAGTTTCAACCGCTACACCACCGAGGACCGGGCGGCCTATTTCGCTTCGGCCGGCGATCTGCGCGCGCTGGTGGACATGCCGTCCGACGGTGGCAACGGCGCAATGATGCGCGACATCGCCGGACGGCTCTACCGGTGGGAGGAGATCGGCCGCCGCTACTTCGACCTCCTGCGTGCGCAAGACAAACCGGGGCAGGGGGCATCGTGATCGCCCCCGGAAATCGCTGTGATGCGAAATCGGCCGTTCGGCAGGTATCCTGGTCCTGACCCTGCCGGAGGGTGCATTCCGGCGCGCCAATCGCCCTGCGCGCGGCGACTGCGCGCCACCTGGGGTGCGCTGCGGCGACAGTCGGGCAATCTCCGGGGCGCCGACTTGCCCCCGCGGCATCGCGCTGGTATCTGCGGGCGCCGAGGACGTCATGACGGTGTCCGGCCAATCTGCGGTTTGCATTGCCCCCGGCCGGCCACCCACCCAGTGCAGACAGGTCACCCGCCGGATCGACTAGATCGGAAAGGTCCGGGCGGGAACAGGCGAGTATGAAGATCAGATCGGACTTCTGGTATACGCTCATCGTGGTCGGCCTGTTTCTGGTGATGGCCGCCGACTTCTATCTGTTTTCGCGGTTCACGGTCGATGACGCCTTCATCACCTGGCGCTACGCGCGGAACTTCATCGAGACCGGGATCTGGGGGTACAACCCGACCGGGTTCGACATCACCCAGGCCTATACCAACCCGATATTCGCGGCGCTGGCGCTGGTCCCCGCCGCCCTGGGGCTCGATTTTGTCCTGTTCTTCAAGCTGATAGCCATCGCGAGCGGCGTCGTCTTCGCCGTCGGGATGGTCGCCGCGGCCGCCAACAGGCGGCTGGCCGTCGTGCTCACTCTGGCGCTGCTCGCATTGCCGGCGACGTTCATCCACGCCTTCTCAGGGTTGGAGACCTTCCTTTACGCGTCATTTCTGGGTTTGTTCTTCATCGCCGTGCAATCCGGGCGTACCGGCTACGCGACGCTGCTTGCGTCGATCCTGGTGTTCACTCGGCCGGAAGCCTGGTTGTTGGCCGTCCTGCTGCCGGGCTACTACCTGTTCGGCGGTGGATCGGAGAATTCCGGATCCTTCGCCCGGTATGTGCCCCGGGTAAGGAATTTCGTCGCAAACCACTGGATCACGCTCGCACCCCTGGTCCTGCTCGTGCCGTATTTCGTTTTCAACGCGGTGTATTTCGGCGAACTCCTTCCAAACACCTTCTACGTCAAGTCAGGCAGCAGTTTCAGCCCGTCGCGGTTGTTGAAGTACTTCTTTTTCATTCTGCCGGTGGTCCTCCTTTTTCGCGGCGGGCGGGGTGGCGTGGGGATCCTGGTCGTGCTGTATTTCGTTCCGGTGGCGCTCAACTACGCCACCTCGAACCTTCAGATGGACTACGCCCAGAAGTTTGCGTTCCAGATCTTCTTCCCGATCGCGACGCTCCTGGCTCATGTCGCGGCCAGCGAGTCCCGGACGGTGTTCCTGTCGTTCGATGAGGGTTTCGGCAAGGTCTTTTCGGTGCCGTAGCACGTCGGGAAGATGCGCTGCTGAGAGGTTATGGCCACG
>SWCD01024191.1_pt1 | contig 57286 bp, 56 predicted proteins | sample 4693011 | NCBI WGS metagenome assembly SWCD01 (sample SAMN10267278, study PRJNA491770) | bioreactor metagenome | isolation source: DHS bioreactor inoculated with marine | place: Japan: Omine Ridge, Nankai Trough
GCCTGGTTGAGGATGTCGAGCAGCACGCCGAACGCCTCGGCGTCGTCCGTGCGCCACGCGCCGGCGTGCTCGAGCAGCAGCAGGTAGCCGTCGGCCGGCCACCACGACAGGTCGACCAGGCAGTCGGCCAGCGCATCCCAGTTGCCGCCGAACCAGTCGGGGAAGCGCAGCGCCTTGGCGAAGCGTTCAAGCACCTCGTGCTTGTCGCTGCAGCCGGCGCAGTCGATCGGCACGACCGCGTAGCGCAGCGAAAGCGCCGCCTCCTCCATCGCCTCGCGATCGCGCACGTCGACGAAGTAGGCGGCGTTCTGCGAGGCGTCGGCCAGGACCGCGCGCAGTTCCATGACGCTCATGGCGTGTACTCCGTGGTGGTGAAGCGGTGGAAGCTGCGGTAATGGTCGTCGGTGTAGAAGAATTCCACCGGCGGCTGTCCGCCGGCGATGATGCGTCGCGCGCCGCGGTCGCGCGCCCCCGGCGTGCGCACGGTGTATTCGCGGTAGTAGCCGCGCGGCTGCGCCGGCAGCAGGCGTTCGCGGTTCTGGAACACGCCGCCGTCCTGGCGGTGCGGATACGGCCCGCCGCGCGCGACCAGGCGCAGGGTGTCGCGCGCTTCCGGCGGCAGGAACGACGGATAGCCCGCGTCGGCGCCGCGCGTCGCGGTGGCCGGCACCTGCGCATCGCGCGACTGCGTCGCGGGTGTCATGCCGGTGCCGCCACCGGCAGGCGCAGGCGCGTGCTGCGACCACGCCCACAGCGCGAGCAGCAGCAACCCGGCGATCAGCCAGCCTGTACGTCGCATCCAACCGCCTCCTTCATCGAACTCGCGGGCAGCGCATCGTTTCGCATCGCGCGCGGCCCGGTCGCAGGCATCATCCGCAGTGGATCCTGACGATCATGTCGTGGTCGTCCACTTCCACGTTCAGCCGGTCGTGGCGGAAGTCCATGGTCACCGGCTGCCCCGGCTTGATCACGCGCAGGTCGCCGGTGGCGCCGGCGGCATCGCGCGCGGCGGCGATCGTGGCCTCATCGGCCTGCTTGCCGACGAAGCCCTGGGCGGGCGCGGCGTCGCACGCCATGGCGCTGCCGTCGACAGCAGCGGGCACGGCATCGGTCGGTTCCGGCGCAGGGGCCGGCGTCGTCGGCGTCAGCTCCTGCGGCGCCTGGTGCGAGGAGGTCTGCGCGCCGCCATCCCGGGCGCAGGCGGCCAGCGACAGCGCCAGCAGGCACGATACGGCGAGCGACGGCAGGGAGCGGGTCATGGCGGCATTCCGGTGGGCGGTCGCGCCAGCCTGCCCCGGGTGCCGTGTGCAAAACGTTAACGCCGCAAAGCGCGTCGCAGTCCGTGAGATCGCGGTGGCGCATGCTTCGCGCGGAGGGACGATGCATACCATCGGACGCGACGACACCGGCACCAGCTCTGCGGCACTGGCCCTGTGCAGCACTCCGGCGATCCTCCGCTCGATGACGCCCACCCAGATCGCCGTGCTCAAGCAGTTGGCCTCCCTGCAGCTGGAGGCCGGCGGCGTGCATTCGCTGCTGCCCAATGTCATGCAGGCGCTGCTGGCGCTGGCGCGGCGCCCGTGGTGGGATCGCGCCGTGGCCGGACTCCCCGATGAGCCCGACCCGCGCCTGCCCGATCCGCCGGTCCGGGCCGCGCATGCGCGCGAGCGCGAAGGCGATCCCGCGATCGCAGCCGCGGTCGCGCGCAGCATCGCGCTCAACCTGTTCCTGCGCCAGGCCGACACCCTGTCGATGACGCCCGCGCAGCACCGCGTCTTCGACCGCCTGTGCACGCTGCAGGTGGCCGACGCCGGCCCCGCGGCGCTGCTGCCGCAGACGCTCGCGGCGCTGCTCGGGCTCGCGCGTCGTCCCTGGTGGGACCGCGACATGGCCGCCATCGTCGACGAAGACGAACCCCAACCCGGGCTGCCCGCATGAATCGCGGGCGGCCCCTTCACCCTGCAACCCGAGGAGCCGCCACGTGACCCAACATCCAGACCCCACCGCCCGCGTCATCGACGCATTGGCCTTCGCCGCCCAAGCCCACCGCGACCAGCGGCGCAAGGGCGCCGAAGCCGCGCCCTACATCAACCACCCGATCGCGCTGCTGCGGATCCTCGCGGTCGAAGCCGGCATCGACGACCCCGACGTGCTCTGCGCCGCCGCCCTGCACGATTACCTCGAGGACTGCTGCGGCAAGCCGGGGCAAGCGACGGTGGCGGAGGGCAAGGCGCTCATGCGCGAACGCTTCGGCGCCACCGTGCTCGACTACGTCCTGGCCGTGACCGACGACAAGACCCTGCCCAAGGCCGAACGCAAGCGCCTGCAGGTCGAACACGCCGCGCACATCCCGCACGGCGCGAAGCTGGTCAAGCTCGCCGACAAGATCGCCAACCTGCGTGACATCGCCGCCACTCCGCCTTCGGACTGGCCGCGCGAGCGGCAGCGGGAGTATTTCGGCTGGGCGGCGCAGGTCGCGGCACGGCTGCGCGGCGTGGATGCCGTCCTGGAAGGACTGTTCGACGAGGAACAGGCCAGGTGCCCGGCGTGATGCCGCTGTTGCAAGGGCAGGATTAAGCTGGGGTTCCCGCCGCCCGACAGGAGTTTCGCCATGGCCCACACCGTCACCTTCAATCTTCCCAAGCGCACGCTCGGGCGCGAGGACATCGAGTTCGTGGTCGAGAAGGACGGCGTGCGCTTCGGCACGCTGCTGGTGTCCAAGGGCGCGGTGGAGTGGCGGCCGAGCAACAAGGTCTATCGCCGCCGCCTGCGCTGGACCCGCTTCGACCAGCTGATGCGCGAAGCCGGGCGCAGGGTGTGAGCGGAGGAGATGCCAAGCCGTTCGCGCCGGCCTGCGAACGCAACCGCGATCCGATCCTGGCGGTGCTGCTTCGCCACTTCGCCGGGCGCCGCCAGGTGCTGGAGATCGGCAGCGGCACCGGCCAGCACGCGGTGCACTTCGCCGCGGCGATGCCGCGGCTGGTCTGGCAGTGCAGCGATGTCGCCGACAACTTGCCTGGCATCCGCATGTGGCTGGATGAAGCGGGACTGGAAAATACCCCCGCCCCGCTCGAGCTTGACGTCGCGCGCGGGCCCTGGCCGGCTGCGCGCCACGATGCGGTATTCAGCGCCAACGCGGTGCACATCATGGGCTGGCCGGACGTGCAGGCGATGTTCGCCGGAATGGCGGGGATACTGGCGGACGAGGCGACGCTGGTGCTGTACGGGCCGTTCAACTACGGCGGCGACTACAGCAGCCACAGCAATCGCGAGTTCGACGGGTGGCTCAAGGCGCGCGACCCGCGCTCGGGCATCCGCGATTTCGAGGCCGTCGACGCGCTGGCGCGCGGCATCGGCCTGCGGCTGGTCGAGGACGCGGCGATGCCGGCCAACAACCGCTGCCTGGCGTGGCAAAAACAGCGAGCCCCGCACCCGTAGGAGCGGCTTATAGCCGCGAGCCCTGACCTGACCGGTTCACCGTCATTTGTAGGAGCGGCTTGCAGCCGCGAGCTCCGGCCTGACCGGATCACCGTCATTGTGGGAGCGGCGGAAGCCGCGACTGCCGGGCAACGGCGGGCCGTCGTCGGTCCGCGAGAACAGCGCTAAAAGCTCGCGGCTATAAGCCGCTCCTACGGGAGGGGGCGGCGGGTGGCCCTGCGCTATGCTCGCGCGATGTTCGAGCTGCGCGAAGTCGGCAAACGCTACGGGCGCACGATCGCGCTCGACGATGCGAGCCTGTCGATCGCATCAGGGCAAACCACCGCGCTGATCGGGCCCAGCGGCGCCGGCAAGTCGAGCGTGCTGCGGATGCTGCTGGGGCTGGAGTGGCCCGACAGCGGCGAAGTCCGCTTCGACGACGCGCCGCTGCGCCGCGACACCCTGCTGGAGCAGCGGCGCCGGATCGGCTACGTGATCCAGGAAGGCGGCCTGTTCCCGCACCTGACCGGCGCCGGCAACGCCGGGCTGCTGGCGCGCACGCTGGGCTGGGAAGCGCCGCGCATCGAGGCACGCCTGCGTGAACTGGCGCAGCTGTGCGCGCTGCCGTTCGAGGCGCTGTCGCGCTACCCGGCGGAGTTGTCCGGTGGCCAGCGCCAGCGCGTCGGCCTGATCCGCGCGCTGATGCTCGACCCGAAGGTGCTGCTGCTGGACGAGCCGCTGGGCGCGCTCGACCCGGTGGTGCGTTTTGATCTGCAGGCGCAGATGCGCGAACTGTTCGCGCAGCTGCGCAAGACCGTGGTGCTGGTGACCCACGATGTCGCCGAGGCGGCCTGGTTCGGCGACACCCTGGTGCTGATGCGGCATGGCAGGATCGTGCAACGGGGCACGGCGCGCGAACTGCTCGACGCGCCGGCCGATGCGTTCGTGCGCGAATTCATGACCGCGCAGCGCAGCGTGCAGGCTTCGGCATGAAGAGCGACTACCGCATCCTGCAATGCAAACGGCGGGCGTTGTCGCCCTTTGCCGTCATTCCCGCGAACGCGGGAATCCAGTGTCTTTCTGCGATTGCCTCAAACATGGTGAAGCAAAGTCGCTGGATGACCAGCCTTCGGCTGTTGTGGAGCACGCCCGCGTTCGCGGGAATGACCGCAGGGGGAAGATGGCTGCCCATGGTGCTCTTCACCATGCTTTGCCTCGCATCCATCAACTGCGCCGCGTCTGCAGCACAAACACCGCCTCCGTCCGCAGCCGCCAATGCGCCAACCCTGGTCATCGGCTCGAAGAACTTCACCGAATCGGTGATCCTGGGCGAAATCGGCGCCGGCCTCGGGCGCGAGGCGGGGCTGCAGGTCGAACACCGGCGCCAGCTCGGCGGCACCCGCATCCTGTGGCGCGCGCTCGAAGGCGGGCAGATCGACGCCTATCCCGAATACACCGGCACCCTGGCCGAAGAGCTGCTGCAGATGCCGGGCGCGGATCGCGCCGCGCTGCGCGCGGCGCTGGCACGGCGCGGGCTGGCGATGACCGCGCCGCTGGGCTTCGACAACACCTATGCGCTGGGCATGCGCGCAGCGCGCGCGCAGGCGCTGGGCATCGCCAGGATCTCCGACCTGCGCGCGCATCCGGGCTTGAAGCTTGGCTTGAGCAACGAGTTCATGTCGCGCGCCGACGGCTGGCCTGGCCTGCGCGCCGCCTATCGCCTGCCGCAGCGCGCGGACGGTCTCGACCACGACCTCGCCTATCGCGGCCTGGCCAGCGGCGCGATCGACGTCACCGACCTGTACGGCACCGACGCCGAGATCCCGTACTACAAGCTGGTGGTGCTCGACGACGACCGCCACTACTTCCCGTCCTACGAGGCGGTGTACCTGTATCGCGCCGACCTCGCGCAGCGCGCGCCGGCATGGGTGGAGGCCTTGAACGGCGGCATGGCCGGGCGCATCGACGCCGCGACCATGCAGGGCCTCAATGCGCGGGTGAAGCTCGACCACGAAAAGGAAAGCGCCGTTGCCGCCGACTGGCTCGGCATCGCGGCGCCGGACGCACGCAGCCGCGCGTCGCGCATCTGGCAGCGCACGCGCGAACACCTGGCGCTGGTCGCGATTTCGCTCGGTCTTGCGCTGCTGGTGGCGCTGCCGCTGGGCGTGCTCGCCGCGCGGCGGCCGCGGCTCGGACAGGTGGTGCTGTCGATGACAGGCTTGCTGCAGACGCTGCCGTCGCTGGCGGTGTTCGTGTTCATGATCCCGCTGTTCGGGATCGGCGCCAAGCCGGCGATCGCGGCGCTGTTCCTGTACAGCCTGCTGCCGATCGTGCGCAACACGCATGCGGGGCTGGCCGGCATTCCGCTGGAGCTGCGCGAGACCGCCGCCGCGATCGGCCTGCCGCCGCGCACGCGGCTGTGGCGGGTTGAACTGCCGCTGGCATTGCGCACCATCCTCGCCGGCGTCAAGACCGCGGCGGTGATCAACGTCGGCACCGCCACCCTCGGCGCGCTGATCGGCGCCGGCGGCTACGGCCAGCCGATCCTCGCCGGCATCCGGCTCGACGACATCGGCCTGATCCTTGAAGGTGCGGTGCCGGCGGCGCTGCTGGCGCTGGTGGTGCAGGGCGGTTTCGAAGTGGTCGAACGCGCGCTGACGCCGCGTGGATTGCGGCTGGTCGCGCGGCAGTAGACGTAGGTCGGGGTAACGTCCCCGACGACCGGCGCGGCAATAGACGTAGGTCGGGGTAACGTCCCCGACGACCGGCACCCGCGACGTCGGGCGCGTAGGCCCGACCTACAGAAGACCGGCGCGGCAGTAGCGTAGGTCGGGGTAACGTCCCCGACGACCGGCACCCGCGACGTCGGGCGCGTAGGCCCGACCTACAGAAGACCGGCGCCCGCTACATGCTTGCGGCGGCGATCGCGGCCACGCGGCGCATCGCATCGACGTCGACGTGCAGGTGCGGCGAGATCCGCAGCAGGCCGCGGCGGCGGGTGCAGACGATGCCTTCGCGCTGCAAGGCCGCGTACACCGCGTCGAGCAGCGCGGGCGGTGGACGCAGCGCGGTGATGTGCGGCGCGTGTCCCGGCGTCTTCCAGTGGTGCAGGCCGCGCGCATCGAGCGCGGCGTCGAGCGCTGCGGTGCGCTCGCCCAGCGCCGCGGCGATGCGCGGCACCTGCCACGCCGCGACCTGGTCGAGCGCGGCCTGGGCCATCGCCAGCTGCGGCGGCGCGGTGACGCCGCCGGCGTCGAAGCGCCGTGCGCCGGCCCGCAGCGGTGGCGGCACCTCGGCATCGAAGCGCCAGCCGTCGACGGCCGCGCGCGTCGACCAGTGCTGCTCGATCGACACGCCTTCGCTGCGCCAACGCGGCGCCGCCCACAGCCACGCCAGCCCGTCCGGGCCCAGCAGCCACTTGTAGCCGACGGACACCACGAAATCGGGCCGCCAGCCCGCGAGGTCGACCGGCAGCACGCCGAGGCTCTGGCTCAGGTCGAGCACCAGCGCAGCGCCGATCGCGCGCGCGCGCGGGGCGATGCGGTCGAGGTCGAGCAGCGCGCCGTCGTCCCAGCGCGCCTGCGGCAGCGCGGCCACGCGCACGCGCGGCTCGCGTTCGAGCGCAGCCAGCACGGCATCGGTCCAGTCCTGTCCGCCGTCGCGCCGCACCGCGACGATGCGGGCGCCGGCGTCGCGGCAGCGCTGCTGCCACGGCAGCAAGTTGGAAGGGAACTGGCCCTCGAGCAGCAGCACCGCATCGCCCGTGCCCAGGTCGACGTTGCGTGCCGCGGTCGACAGGCCGTAGGCGGCCGACGGCACCAGCGCGACGCCATCGACGTCGCCTGCGAACAGCGCGCGCGCGGCGCTGTCGCGCAGGCGTTCGATCTGCGCTTCCCACGCGGCGAACGACTGCGTCCACGGCGTCGCGGCATCGAGCGCGGCGTGTCCGGCGGCCAGTCGCGCGCGCAATGGCGGGCCGTGCGCCGCGCAGTCGAGGTAGCAGCTGTCCGGCGGCAGCGCGAACGCGTCAGCGGCATGCGACAGGTCGAGCGGACTCGTGTTCGAGGCAGGCGACATGGACGTGGATGGTACGCGAGCGCGCGCATGCGGCGAACCACGCAAGTGCGGCGCCGCAGCCATGGCGCCGGGCGCGGCAGCCACCGCCTGCGCTATCCTCACCCTGCCTTCGCCCGCCGCCTTTATGCTTCCGCGAATGTCCGCCCCCCCAGCCCGTGGCGCCGATCGCGTCGCAGCCAACGACCCCGGCGCCCTGCTCGAGCGCTATCGCGGCGTGCGCGCGCGCAGCCTCGCGCTGGCCGCGCCGCTGTCGCCGGAGGACGCGACGGTGCAGAGCATGGCCGACGCCAGCCCGGCGAAATGGCACCTGGCCCACACCACCTGGTTCTTCGAGCGCTTCGTGCTCGGCGCGCGCGACGGCTACGTGCCGGTGCACGCGCAGTGGGACTACCTGTTCAACAGCTATTACAACAGCGTCGGCACGATGCACGCGCGGCCGCGGCGCGGCCTGGTGTCGCGCCCTGGCCTGGGCGAGGTGCTGGACTACCGCGCCGAAATCGATGCACGCATGCAGCGGTGCATCGCGGCCGGCGACCTCGACGGTACGCTCGCCGAGGTGCTGCTGTTGGGCACCCACCACGAGCAGCAGCACCAGGAATTGTTGCTGACCGACATCAAGCACGCGTTCTGGTGCAATCCGCTGGCGCCGGCCTACCGCGACGATCTTGCGCCGGCCGGCGGTGCCGCTGCACCGCTGCGCTGGATCGCGCGCGATGAGGGCATCGTCGAAATCGGCGCGCCGACATGGCCGGGTGCATCGGGGTTCGCCTACGACAACGAGTCGCCGCGGCACCGCACCCTGGTCCCGGCGCACGCGCTGGCCAGTCGCCCGGTGAGCAACGGCGAATTCGCCGGATTCGTCGCCGACGGCGGTTACCGCAAGGCGGCGCTGTGGCTGAGCGAAGCCTGGGACCTGCTGCAGCGCGACGCCATCGAGCGTCCGCTGTACTGGCACGCCGACGGCGCGCGCGAATTCACCCTCGGCGGCTGGCGCGAACGCGATCCGCACGCACCCGTTTGCCACTTGAGCTATTACGAGGCCGACGCCTTCGCGCGCTGGGCCAGTGCGCGCCTGCCGACCGAGGCGGAGTGGGAACAGGCCGCGACCGGCGTTGCCGTCGACGGCAACCTGCTCGAGCGCGGCGCGCTGCACCCGCAGGCGGCGACCAGCCACGACACCGGCCTGCAGCAGGTGTTCGGCGACGTCTGGGAGTGGACCTCCAGCGCCTATACCGCGTATCCGGGCTTCAAGCCGCTGCCCGGTTCGCTGGGCGAATACAACGGCAAGTTCATGTGCGGGCAGTGGGTGCTGCGCGGCGGCAGCTGCGCCACGCCGCGCGACCACGTCCGCGCCAGCTACCGTAATTTCTTCCCCTCGCCGGCGCGCTGGCAGTTCTCGGGGCTGCGCTTGGCGAAGGACGCCGCGTGAGCGTCGCGCACAAGCTGACCGACCTGCACCCGACGCCGGACGACATCGCCGGGGACGTGCTGGCGGGGCTATCGCTGACGCCAAAGCGCCTGCCTTCGAAATACTTCTACGACCGGCGCGGCTCCGAACTGTTCGAGGAGATCACCCGCCAGCCGGAGTACTACCTGACCCGGATCGAACTGGCGCTGCTGGAGGCCAGCGGCGCGCAAATCGCCGAGGAAGTCGGGCCGCGCGCGCACGTGGTCGAGTACGGCAGCGGCAGCGGGCGCAAGACGCGGCTGCTGCTCGATGCGCTCGACGACCCGGTCGCCTACACGCCGATCGAGATCTCGCGCAGCGCGCTGCTGGCCAGCGTCGAGCGGCTGGACCGCGAGTTCAACGGCGTCGAGGTGCTGCCGGTGCTGGCCGACTTCACCCATCCCGTGCCGCTGCCGCAGCCGTCGCGCCAGGCCGAACATGCGCTGGTGTTCTTCCCCGGCTCCACGCTCGGCAACTTCACCAACCTGCAGGCGATCGGCCTGCTGCGGGCGATGCACCAGACCATGGGCGAGCGCGGCGGCGCGCTGCTCGGCATCGACCTGCAGAAGCCGCCGGCGATCATCGAGGCCGCCTACAACGACGCCGCCGGCGTGACCGCCGCGTTCACGCTCAACCTGCTGGCGCGGCTCAACCGCGACATCGGCAGCGACTTCGACCTCGACGGCTTCGACCATCGCGCCGCGTATTCGATCGAGCGCGGCGCGATCGAAACCTTCCTGGTCAGCCGCAGGCCGCAGACCGTGCACGTCGAAGGCCACGGCTTCGATTTCGCCAAGGGCGAGCCGATGCAGGTCGAATACAGCCACAAGTACACCGACGACGGCTTCGCGGCGCTCGCGGCCGAGGCGGACCTGAAAGTCGTGCGGCGCTGGAACGACCCGAAGGACTGGTTCGGCCTGCGCCTGCTGCAGCGAACCTGACCCTCCTCCCGCAGGAGCGGCTTATAGCCGCGAGCTTTGCTCTTGTGGGAGCGACGGAAGTCGCGACTTCCGTCGCTTCCACATGGCGTTGGCTGCAAGAGCTCGCGGCTGCAAGCCGCTCCTACGGGGTGCGCTCAGGCGGCTTGCACGATGCGCAGCGGGTTGTTCCACTCTTGCAGCAGTTCGGCCTCGCGCGCCTTCGCCTTTTCCAGGTGCGCGTGCTTGACGTGGCCGTAGCCGCGGATGTGTTCGGGGATCGAGGCGATCCGTGCGGCGAGGTCGACGTTGCCGCCATCGAGCTTGTCGAGCAGCCCGGCGATGGTGGCTTCGTAGTCGTCGATCAGCCTGCGTTCGGTCCTGCGCTCGTCGGTATAACCGAATACGTCCAGCGCGCCGCCGCGCAGGAAGCGCAGCTTCGCCAGCAGCCTGAAGGCGCTGAACACCCACGGGCCGTACTCGCGCTTGACCAGTTCGCCCCTGGCGTTCTTCTTCGCCAGCAGCGGCGGCGCGAGGTGGAAATGCAGCTTGTAGTCGCCCTCGAACTGCTGCTGCAGCCGGCGCAGGAAGTCGCCGCTGGTGTACAGCCGCGCGACTTCGTACTCGTCCTTGTAGGCCATCAGCTTGAAGGCGTAGCGGGCGACGGCTTCGGCCAGGTCGGTGCTGCCGGGGGCCTTGGCCGCTTCAGCCTTGCGCACGCGGTCGACGAAGTCGGCGTAGCGCTTCGCGTATGCAGCGTTCTGGTAGTCGGTGAGGAAAGCGATGCGGCGCGCGATCACTTCGTCGAGCGAGCGTGACAGGCGCGCGTCGTCGAGCGGGAGGAACACCACGGCGTCGGACGCACCCTCAGCCCGGCCCTCACCCGCAAGCGGCAGAGGGGGTTTGTTCGGTAGGTGGCGCAGGGCATCCTCGTCGCGGGTCGCGCCCAGCGCATCCGACAGGCCGGATTCGCGGCCCTCGGACGGGCGCGGCGCCAGCATCGGCAGCTCGTGCCCGGCAGGCTCGTGTCCAGCATGCTCGGCGGCGGTCGGCGCGTTGCGGACGATGCCGGCAGCGTCGAGCACCGCAGGCAGGTCGGTCGCGGCCAGCCGGCCCCAGGCGAACGCGGTCTTGTTCATCTCGATCGCGGCGCCGTTCAATTCCACCGCGCGCATCAGCGCGTCCAGCGACACCGGCACCAGGCCCTGCTGCCAGGCGTAGCCGAGCATGAACAGGTTGGTGGCGATGGCGTCGCCGATCAGGGCGGTGGCGATGCGGGTGGCGTCGACCTGCAGCAGCGCGCCGGATTGCCGCGCACCGTTGCCGAGCGCGGTGCGGATCGCCTTGACGATGTCGGCGGCCGGGAACTGCAGGTCGGGACGCGTGGTGAAACTGCCGGGCATCGCTTCGTAGGTATTGAGCACGACCTTGCTGCGGCCTTCGCGGATCTTCGACAGCGTCCAGTAATCGTTGACCACCACCATGTCGCAGCCCAGCACCAGGTCGGCTTCGCCGGCGGCGATGCGCACGGCGTGGATGTCTTCGGGCGTTTTCGCGATGCGGATATGGGTGGTGACCGCACCGCCCTTCTGCGCCAGTCCGGTCTGGTCGAGCACGCTCGCGCCCTTGCCTTCCAGGTGTCCGGCCATGCCGATCAGCGCGCCGATGGTGACCACGCCGGTGCCGCCGACGCCGGTGAGCAGGATGTTCCAGGGCTGCGACAGGTCGCTGGCGACCTGCGGCAGCGGCAGGTTGGCGAGGCGCTCGGCGGCATCGACCTTCCTGCCCTTGCGCGGCTTGCCGCCGTGCACGGTGACGAAGCTGGGGCAGAAGCCCTCGACGCAGGAATAGTCCTTGTTGCAGTTGGACTGGTCGATCTCGCGCTTGCGCCCGAACTCGGTGTCCTTGGGCAGCACCGACACGCAGAAACTCTTGACGCCGCAGTCGCCGCAGCCTTCGCAGACCAGCGAGTTGACCACCACGCGCTTTTGCGGATCGACCAGCTTGCCGCGCTTGCGACGACGGCGCTTCTCGGTGGCGCAGACCTGGTCGTAGATCAGCACGCTGGTGCCCTTCACTTCGCGCAGGCGCTTTTGCACGGCGTCGAGCTGGCGGCGGTCGTGGAACTCGACGCCGGCCGGGAAGATGGAGGGATCCGACCACTTGCCGATCTCGTCGGAGAGCACCACGATCGCCTGCACGCCTTCGCTGCGCACCTGGTGCGCGATCTGCGGCACCGACAGCGTGCCGTCGACCGGCTGCCCGCCGGTCATCGCGACCGCGTCGTTGTAGAGGATCTTGTAGGTGATGTTGACGCCGGCAGCGACCGACTGCCGGATCGCCAGCGAGCCGCTGTGGAAATAGGTGCCGTCGCCGAGGTTCTGGAACACGTGCGGGGTGTCGGTGAACGCCGCCTGCCCGGCCCAGGTCACGCCCTCGCCGCCCATGTGGGTGAAGGTGTCGGTGGCGCGATCCATCCACGTCACCATGTAGTGGCAGCCGATGCCGGCCAGCGCGCGCGAGCCTTCGGGCACCGTGGTCGAGGTGTTGTGCGGGCAGCCGGAGCAGTAGTGCGGCACGCGCGGGAAGTCGGCGCGCGGCAGCGCGAGTTCGGCTTCCTTGTCGGCGAGGAAGGCCAGCTGCTGCCGGATGTGCTCGTTGTCGTGGAAGCGCTGCAGGCGCCTGGCGATGGCGCGGGCGATGCGGGCCGGCGTCAGCTCGCTGGTGCTCGGCAGGATCCATTCGCCGGCTTCGTCGTACTTGCCGACGATCGAAGGTCGCTGCCCGTCGAAGTTGTAGAACAGCTCCTTCATCTGGCTCTCGATGAAGGCGTGCTTTTCCTCGACCACGATGATGTCCTCGAGGCCCTTGGCGAAGCTGCGGATGCCGACCGGTTCCAGCGGCCAGGTCATGCCGACCTTGTAGACGCGGATGCCGAGGTCGCGGCAGGCGGCTTCGTTCAAGCCGAGGTATTCCAGCGCCTGCAGCACGTCCAGGTAGGACTTGCCGGTGGTGGCGATGCCCAGCCTCGCATTCGGCGAATCGAACACCACGCGGTCGATGCCGTTGGCGCGCGCGAACGCCTGCGCGGCCTTGACCGCATACATGTGCAGGCGCATTTCCTGGTTCAGCGGCGGATCGGGCCAGCGGATGTTCAAGCCGCCTTCGGGCAGCACGAAATCTTCCGGGACCACGATCTGCAGGGCCAGCGGATTGGCGTCGACCGAGGCCGACGACTCCACCGTCTCGGCGATGGTCTTGAAGCCGACCCAGCGCCCGGTAAAGCGCGACATCGCCCAGCCCAGCATCCCCATGTCGAGGATGTCCTGCACCCCGGCCGGGTTGAGCACCGGCATCATCGCGCTGACGAACTCCTGTTCGGAGCCGTGCGGCAGGGTCGACGAACGGCAGGCATGGTCGTCGGCCGCCAGCGCCAGCACCCCGCCGTGCCTTGAGGTGCCCGCCGCGTTGCCGTGCTTGAACACGTCGCCGCAGCGATCCACGCCCGGCCCCTTGCCGTACCACATCGCGTACACGCCATCGACGGTGGCGCCCGGGAACAGGTTGGTCTGCTGCGTGCCCCAGACCATGGTCGCGCCCAGGTCCTCGTTGAGGCCGGGCTGGAATTTCACCTTGGCTTCCGCCAGGAATTTCTTCGCCCGCCACAGCTCCAGGTCGAAGCCACCCAGCGGCGAGCCGCGGTAGCCGGAGATGAAGCCGCCGGTGTCCAGGCCGGCCGCCTGATCGCGCAGCCGCTGCATCAGCGGCAGCCGCACCAGCGCCTGCACGCCCGACAGGTAGATGCGTCCGGACTCGCGGCTGTACTTGTGGTCCAGGCTGTAATCCGGATCGGCCAGGCCCATCTGTGTACCGGCATGGGTGAGCGCGGTGCCGGCGGACGCGGGCGAAGACAGTTCGGCGGTGCTGGTCATGGCGGAGCCTTCGATGGCGGGCGACGAGGGGGTCGCGGGCAGGCCGCGGCGGGTGCCGAAAGCGCTGAAAAGCGGCGGAATTGTAGCAGCGGAGATGGATCGGCCCGGCTTGCCGGCGCCGTCGTGACGGCGGGGCGGCGCGTCGGCGGGAGGTGGAGATGCTGGTGAAAAATGCGCCATTCGCGGGCGGAGGGCCCGGACGGCGACATCGCGCAAGCCGCGCGGCCGCCGAATCGCTACACTCACGCCGGGGGATCCACACGAAGACCAGCGGAATGAATCGATATCTGTGTTGCCTGCTTGCGGCCGCGCTGCTGCTGCCGACGCTTGCCCTGGCGCAGGATTTGCCCAGGCCCAAGGAGTTCTACTTCGACCAGGATGCGGCCACCACGCGCGCGATCGTCGCTGGCGATGCCACCGACGATGCCGAAATCGACCGCCTGCTGCAGCTGATCGCGCGCAAGCGCCGGGTGCCGGACGAGGCGCGCGGCCAACTCGCCCACCTGGCGATGGCATCGGGCAGGCTCGAAGCCGGAAAAACCCTGTATCTGGACGCGATCGAACACGCCGGCAGGGGCAGCCGGCTGCGCGACCGGCTGAACTGGAACTACGGCTGGGACCTTTATCGCGCCGGCGAATACGCGGGCGCACTGCAGCAGTGGCAGGGCGCGCTCGATGGCCGCATCAATCCGGCCTGGGTGCCGCCGACTTTCGCGCTGGCGCTGTGGAAGGCCGGGCGCAAGACCGAGGCCGCGCAATGGTATGCCGCGGCGGTGCGTACCGAGCCGACGCAGTGGCGCGACGCGTCGAACTTCACGGCGCTGCTGCCGGACTGGAGCGACGCCGATCGCGCCACCCTGGCCGAAGTGCTGCAGGCCTGGCAGGCCGATCCACCTGCCTGGCCCTGATCCGGCGATGATCGAGGCGCCAGTCTCAGCTTCGGCCGTGGGCGGCTGGCGCGTGTAGTTGACCGGCCGTTGCTGATCGAGCCGCTATCGTAGTGTTTTCGACCAAGGAGGCCGGCATGTCCCTGATTCCGATCCTGCGGTCCATGCCGCTGCTGCTCCTGCTGCCGCTCGCGGGTCACGCGCGTGCGCAGGCACCTGCGCCAGGCATGGCGAATCCGCCGCAGCAGGACACGGTCGAGATGCAGGCCGCGCGCTCTGCGACCCAGGCCTATTACGCCCGCATCGCCCCGCAGCTGGCGGCCAGCGGCCAGCCGCGCGAGCTCGCGCTGGCGGCGATCCTGCTGCGCATCGCGACCGGCAACCGGACGCAGGGCGCGCCCGCGGATGGCGACGTGCCCTCGCAGCCGAGTCCGCGCGATCCGCGCATCGACCAGTGGCGGCAGCTGGCCCTGGCGCGTGCGGGCAGGGACGTGCTCGCCAACGCGCTGCTGATGCAGGCCGATACGCCTGCCGACGCCTCGTTGCGCGAGCAGGCGGCCGACCGCTGGCGCAGGCTGGAGCCCGACAACCTCGCACCGCTGTACTACCTGGCCGGGCCGGTCGATCGCCTGCTGGCCGACGCGCGCTCGACCAGCCGCTTCGACGTGCATCTGTACGACCAGGTGCGCTGGATGCGCGCGGCGCTGGAGGCGCATCCGCCAACGGCAGCCGAAAGTGCGGGCCTGCTCGGCGGCGAGCAAGTGCCGCTGGATGAAGCGTCGACCAGCGCGGCCATGGCCATCGCCGCCGCGGTGGCGATTCCACCGCAGCAGCCGGTCCGCGACGCCTGCCGCGGCGACGCGCTGGCGGCAGCCCCGATGCGGCGCGCGGACTGCCGCCACGTCGCCGGGGTCATGGCCGACCATTCCGACAACAATGTCGCCCAGTTCATCGGCATCGGCTTGCTGAAAGGCCTGGCGACCACGCCGCAGCAGCAGGCCGATGCGTTCGCGCGGCAGCGCCGCATGGACTGGCGGATGTGGCAGTGGGGCAAGCTCAGCGCCGGGCAGCTGCGCGACGGCATCGCGCAGTTCACCCGGCTGCTGGACGATCCGGGCATCCGCGGCGAACCGGAGCTGGTCGTACGGCTGCTGGCCGACGCCGGCATCCCGCTCGAGCCGCCGCCGGACTGGCAGCCGCCGCGGCGCGAATGAATCGGCGCGGGGCGTCAGTCCGCCGGCACGGTGCGCTCGCGCGCCCAGGCGCGCAGCGCGCCGACCTTCTCGGCCATCAGCACCGACAGCGGCCGCGTGTTGCGCAGCTCCTCGCGTAGCAACGACTGGTCCAGCGGTCGGTGCCCGGCATGCGCGGCGTACAGGGCGGCGACGATGGCCTGTTCGATCTCGGCGCCGGAAAAGCCGTCGGCGGCCTGCGCCAGCGCTTCGAGGTCGAAGCCTGCGACGTCCAGCGCGCGCTTGTCCAGGTGCAGGGCAAACACCTGCGCGCGCGTCGCCGCGTCGGGCAGGTCGACGAAGAAGATCTCGTCGAAGCGGCCCTTGCGCAGCAGTTCGGCCGGCAGTTCGTCGACCTGGTTGGCGGTGGCGACCAGGAACACCCGCGACTTGCGTTCGGCCATCCACGTCAGCAGGTAGCCGAGCACGCGGCGCGAGACGCCGCCATCGCCGTCGCCGCTGTCGCCGGCCAGCCCCTTCTCGATCTCGTCGATCCACAGCACGCACGGCGCCAGCTGTTCGGTCGAGGCCAGCGCCTCGCGCAGGTTGCGCTCGGTCTCGCCCTGGAACTTGTCGTACAGGGTGCCGAAATCCAGCCGCACCAGCGGCACGCCGAAGCCGCCGGCGATGGATTTGGCCAGCAGCGACTTGCCGCAGCCCTGCACGCCCAGCAGCAGCACGCCCTTGGGCGGATCAAGGCCGGGCGGCGCTTCGCCTTCCACGAACACGCTGCGCCTTTGCTCGATCCAGCGCTTGAGCCGTGCCGCGCCGGCGACATCGCCGAAGCGCGCGGTGTCGAACTCGTAATGCAGGTGGCCGCTGCGGTTGAGCAGCTCGAACTTGAGCTTGGCCAGCTCCGGCAGGTCGCCGGCGTTGAGCACGCCGTCGCGGAAGATCAGGTGGCGGGCGATGCGGCGCGCGTCGGTCAGGCTCAGGCCGCGCAGGTTGCGCACGATCTGCTGCACCGCCCCGGGATCGACCTCGACGCGCTTGCCGCCGTATTCGGCCGCGTAGGCCGCGGCCTGTTCCTTGACCAGCGCCAGCAGCGCGCCGGCGTCTGGCAGGCCCGGCGAGAAACGCACCGCCAGCGCGTCGAGCTCGGGCGGCAGTTCGATCTTCTGCCCGACCAGCACCAGGGTGTGCGGCAGGCAGTCGCGGCGCTGCAGGATGTCGCGCAGCTGCCGCTTGGTGCTGGCATACCCCAGGTAAGGCTGGAAATCGAGCAGCAGGTACACCCCGCGCTGGTCGGCGGCGTGGATCGCGGCCAGGGTGGTGCTGGCGTCGGGTGCGGTCCCGGCCGGATCCTCGCTGTCCAGGTCGATCCGGCGCAGGCCCTCGGTGATCGACCAGCGGTACAGCGCCCGCCACACGTGCAGCAGCGACTGCCGGAACAGCGCGACCACGCGCGCCTCGTCCGGCGTCTCGATCACGATCAGCGGCGTGCCGGCGCGCAGCAGCGCGGACAGGTCCTGCAGTTCACTCATGGATACGGTCTTTCCACGTGGCGCGGCGACGATAGCAGACGGGCGCGCGCAACCACGCCGCCCGATGCGGGCTGGCTGCCCGCGGCAGCAAGGGCACGCAGCATCCGGCGCCGTGGCCAGGGGCGTGCACCGGCCCCGCGCTGGCAGGCGCATGCACCGGCCTGGCCACCCTCTTCGGCAATGACGGCACCCTCGCCCGGGCGTGTCGCAGCCATCACGCTGCCGGTGTACCCTCGCTGATCGTTCCCGTACAGCCGGAGGGTGTGCATGAAGACGGTGCTGGTGGCCAGTTCCAAGGGCGGGGTAGGCAAGACCACGATCGCGACCCATCTCGCCGCGCAGTCGGCGCTGGCCGGGCAGCGCACGGTGCTGGTCGACGCCGATCCGCAGGGCTCCTCGAGGCGCTGGGCCGAGCGCCGCGCCGGACTGGCCAGTGCGGTGCTGCCGCTCGACGGCACCCGCGCGACCTGGGCCGGCGCGATCCCCGAGGACACCCAGCGCGTGGTCATCGACGCCCCCGCCGGCGCCATGCGCAAGGACCTGGACGAGTACCTGTCCCGGGCCGACACGGTGGTGGTGCCGGTACTGCCCTCGGTGCTCGACATCGACGCCTCGGTGGACTTCCTCAACACCCTGGCCAAGCATCCGCGGGTGCGCCGCGGCACCCTGCGCGTCGGACTGGTCGGCAACAAGCTCAAGCCCTGGACCAATGCCTCGCAGCAGTCGCTGGAGCTGCTCAAGCAGTGGCCCTACCCGGTGGTGGCGCAGCTGCGCGACAGCCAGGCCTACGTGATGCTGGTCGGCCTCGGCAAGAGCCTGTTCGACTACCAGTCGGCGCAGGTGCGCAAGCACCAGGAAGACTGGCAACCGCTGCTGCGGTGGCTGAAGAAATCCTGATCCGGCATGCGCGAACTGATCCTGCTGCGCCACGCCCACGCCGAGTCCGCGACCGCGGGGGAAACCGATCTCGACCGCCCGCTCTCCAGCGAGGGCCAGGCCGAGGCCGAGGCTGCCGGCCGCTGGCTGCTTGAGCGCAAGCTGGCGCCCGACCTGGCGCTGTGCTCGCCGGCGCGTCGCGCGCGCCAGACCCTGGAAGCGGTGCTCGCCCAGGTCGGCTACGCCGACCAGCGCCTGGACGACGAGATCTACGAGGCCTCGCCGGGCACCCTGGCGACGCTGGCCGACCGTCACCGCGAGGTCGGGCGCCTGCTGCTGGTCGGCCACAATCCCGGGCTGGAACGCCTGGCCGCACTGATGCACAGCGGCCAGTCCGGCGACTATCGCGGCATGCCGCCGGCGGGCATCGTGGTGCTGGCCCTGCCGGCGCAGGCGGCGATCGAGCCGGGCATCGCGACCCTCTCCGCCTTCTGGTGGCCGTGAGGGCCAAGGCTGCCCTTGCGGCAGCGCTGGCACTGCTGTTCGCCGCGCTGGTGTCCGCGGCCGGTGCGGCGACCATCGATCCCGAGGCGTCCGAGATCGGATTCACCCTCAGGACGCGCTGGGGCAAGACCCTCGAAGGGCGCTTCCCGCGCTACACCGGCGAGATCGCCACCCTGCCCGACGGGCGCCACCAGGTGCGGCTGCGGCTGTCCACCCGCGACGTCGAGATCGTCGACAGCCCGACCTACACCCGCATCACCCGCGGCGAGGGGTTCTTCGATGCCGGGCATTTCCCGCTGGTCGAGTTCGTTTCCGACGCGTATGCGCCGGCGCTGGTGCGCGAGGGCGGGCGGCTCGGCGGCCAATTGACGATCCGCGGCGTGCAGCGGCGGGAAGCGTTCACCATCCAGCCGACGCGATGCGGGCAGCCGGCCATCGAATGCGATGTCGTCGCCAGCGGAGCCGTCGATCGCAGCCACTATGGCCTCAATCGCTGGGGCTTCGCGCTCTCCAGTCGCGTGGTGTTCCAACTGCGCATCCGCGTACTCGCGAGCGGGGAAGCGTGACGACCTGGTCGCGATGCCTGGTGCTGTCGCTGGCGCTCGCCACGAGCGCCTGCGCCAGCCTGTCGACCAGCCAGCGCGAGCGCGCCATCCGCATCGCCGACACGGCGCGTTCGACCACAATCGACTGCCAGCAGCCGGACGCCTGCGCCGAGCCGTCGCCGCTGCGCGCGCTGGGGACGCGCGCCTATGCCGAAAGCACGCCGCAGTCCCCGCGCCACTACGCCCTGCTGCTGGAGTACGGCCAGGATGCATTGCTGGCGCGCCTGAACCTGATCCGCGGCGCCAGGCGCAGCATCGACCTGCAGACCTACATCTTCGACGAGGACGATGCCGGGCACCTGGTGCTGGACGAACTGCTGGCCGCCGCCCGTCGCGGCGTGCGGGTGCGGGTGCTGGTCGACCAGCTTTCCGCGCTCAGGCACGTCGACACGCTGGCGGCGCTGGCCGGGGCGCACGTCGATTTCGAACTGCGGGTCTACAACCCGGTCCTCGGGCGGGCGCACATCAACTACCCGCAATACCTGCTGGCGTCGATCTGCTGCTGGCGCAAGCTCAACCAGCGCATGCACAGCAAGCTGCTGCTGGTCGACGACATGGTCGGCATTACCGGCGGGCGCAACTACCAGAACGACTACTTCGACTGGGACGACAGCTACAACTTCCGCGACCGCGACGTGCTGGTGGCCGGGCCGGTGACGCGAGAGATGGCCGCCAACTTCGAGGCGTTCTGGCAGGCGCGGCGTACGCGCCGCATCGCCGAGCTGGTGGATGTCGGCCACAGCATCCTGCGCAGCGGGGTGCCGGACCTGCCGCAATCCGGATTCGCACAGCCAGAGCGTGCGCAGCGCATGGCGCGCGATGCGGCCGACGACGGACTGGTGCGCGACCGGCTCGCCGCGCATGCGATGCCTGTCGACGGCGTGACCTTCATCGCCGACCTGCCGCGGAAGCATCGCCGCGCCGAAGCCGGCAAGACGACGGCATCCACGCACGGGTTGCGCGAGACCCTGGAGTCGGCGCGGAACGAGGTGCTGCTGCAGACGCCCTACCTGGTGCTGTCGCCGGCGGCACAGGACCTGTTCCGCACGCTGCACCAGCGCACGCCGGCGCCGCGCGTGGTCATCTCGACCAACAGCCTGGCCGCGACCGATGCGTTCATCACCTATGCGCTGTCGTACAAGTACAGGCGCCGCTTCGTACGCGACTTCGGCTTCGAGATCCATGAATTCAAGCCGTTCCCGCTGGATGCGCCGATCGACCTGGATGCGACCGGCGCGGTCGGCATCGCCTGGCAGCCAGACGGTACGCCGGTGTTCACCGAGGTTCCAAAGTCGCAGGACAAGGCGCGCGAGCACCCCCTGGGGCGCGAGTATTCCGCGCTGCGCTGGTCGGGCTTCTCGGCCAACAAACCGGTCAAGCTGCAGCGCGAAGGCGTGCGTTTCGGCCTGCATGCGAAGTCGATGGTGGTCGACGAGCGCGTCGGGGTGGTCGGCACCCACAACTTCGATCCTCGCGGCGACCACTACAACACCGAAAGCGTGCTGGTGGTCGACGATCCGGCGTTCGCGCGCGCACTGGCCGCGAGTATCCGGCGCGACATCGAGCCGGCGAATTCCTGGACGGTGGCGCGCCGCGACAAGCCGCCGCTGTTTTCCGGGCTCGACTACACCCTGACCAAGATCTCCGAGCGGCTGCCGATCTTCGACCTCTGGCCCACGCGCTATGCCACCAACTACGCGTTCCAGGCGGGGCCCGACTGCCCGATGCCGCTGCCGCCGTCCGATCCGCGCTTCCGCCAGTGCTACCAGCCGGTCGGCGACTTCCCCGAGGTGCAGATGGGGCTGAAGCGCCTGCTGACGCGGATTTTCACCGCCTTCGGCTCCGGCCTGGCCCCGATCCTGTAGGAGCGCACCCGGGCGCGCGCCACCCTCCGTGGCGCCCTGCAGGCCCCTGTCTTTAGCGGGGTGACTTCCGGCCCATGCGGTTTGGTCTAGGTGTTGTAGTCTACCAGCACACCACAGCACTTAACCCAAGGAGTCCACCATGTCCGCCAAGATCCTGTCCCAGTCCGTCGCCACCCCGGCCACCGTTCCCGCAGTCGCCCTCCGCAGTCCCGCTGACAAGGCGGTCATCGCCCGGGTCGTGCGCCGCGAGCGCCGCGCTCGCGACTACGGCGTCGGGTATGGCAGCAGCAGCGGCTACGCCAGCGGCAAGCGCTATGCCGAAAACTGGGGCCATTCCCGCTTCGTCTGCGGTTGAGGCGGTGCGGGATGCGGGTCCGCGTCGCGGGCTGGCCAGCTGCCATTTGTTGACGCGTGCGCGTGCGCGGCTCTAGTCTGCTGGTCTTACCGAAGAGCATCCGGACCCGCCCATGTCGATTTCCCTGACCATCGAGCTCAACGATCGCGACCTCGAGCATTTCCACAAGGCCATGGAGTCGTCGCGCAAGGCGGCCGAAGACAAGACGCCCGAGCAGATCATCACTGCCGCCTCCGCGATGCTGAGCGATGCGCAGAAGGTGCAAGTCCCCGACTTCATCCGCGGGCACCTGCTGCGCCTCGACGACATGATCGCCATGGTCCGTGACGAGGGTTGGGCGATGGAAGAGGCGGACCTCAAGCGGGTGCTGTCGGCGCTGGTGTATTTCGCCGACCCCGACGATGTCATTCCCGACAGCGTGGAAGTGCTGGGCTTCCTCGACGACGCGATCATGATCGAGCTGTGCGCTCGCGACTTGCGCCATGAGCTCGAGGCCTACGACAACTTCTGCGAGTACCGCCAGCGCGAGGCCGAGAAGCGCGGCATCGAGCCGGCCAAGGTCGGGCAGGCCGAGTGGCTGGCCAGCCGCCGCGAGGAGCTGGTTGACCGCATGCACGTGCGCCGCGAGCGCGACTTCGGGTATGGCTACGGTTCCAGCAGCGGCTACGGCAGCAAGACGGCAAGCTATGCGCGCGCGTGGCGGCCGGGCATCTTCAAGGTCGGCTGAGCCGGACGTGCCGCTGCGAAGCAACCCCCGGCGGCGACCATGATCTTCGGGAAACCGGCCTCGATCGAGGCCTTGAACGCCCAGTCGCGCAATACCGCGATGGAGGCGCTGGGGATCGTGTTCACGGCCGTTGGCGATGACTTCGTCCGCGCCACCATGCCGGTCGATGCGCGCACCCTGCAACCCCACGGCCTGCTGCACGGCGGCGCCTCGGTACTGCTGGCAGAAACCCTGGGCAGCAGTGCCGGCGGCCTGTGCGTGAACGACGAGGCGATGGTGGTGGGCATCGGGATCAATGCCAACCACCTGCGTGCGGTGCGCGCCGGCAGCGTGACCGGCACCGCGCGGCCACTGCACCTGGGTCGCAGCACCCAGGTGTGGGAGATCCGCATCGAGGACGATGCCGGACGCCTGGCCTGCATTTCGCGGCTGACGCTGGCGGTGGTGCCCAGGCGCGACTGAGCGCACCCGGCTTGCGCGCTGTCGGCAGCGCGCCGCGATACGCACGCATGCGAAAATTCCGCATACACGGCGCATCCGGTATCGTGAACCCATGAACTCCCCGCCCCCGTCCGTTTCGCCTGCCGCACCGGCGTCCGGCGACGGGATCGCACGCGCCGGGCGCTACCTGTACCGCGTGCCGATGATCCTGTGGCACCTGCTGGTCGACCTGCCGCTGGTGCTGCTGCTGACGACGCCGCTGGCCGCGGCCATCCAGGTCGACGGCACGCGCCTGGACCACCGCGCGATCCGCGCCTGGTCGGCCGGCCTGATGCGGGTGTTCGGCTTCCGCCTAAGGCGCATCGGCACGCCCATCCAGGGCGCGGCCCTGTTCGTCGCCAACCATGTCAGCTGGGTCGATATCGTGACCCTGCACAGCCAGCACATGATGGGCCTGGTCGCCAAGCGCGAGATCGCCGGCTGGCCGCTGGTGGGCTGGCTGGCGGCGCGCGGCGAGACCATCTTCCACCAGCGCGGCGACACCGAGTCGCTGGGTGGCGTGCTGCGGGAAATGCTGGTGCGCCTGCGCAACGGCCGTGCGGTCGGGGTGTTTCCCGAAGGGCGCACCCGCGACGGCACCGAGGTGGGTCCGTTCCACGCCCGCATCTTCACCGCCGCCGTCGAGGCCGACGTGCCGGTGCAGCCGGTGGCGCTGCGATATGGTGCGGGGGCCTGCGCGCAGGCCGTGGTTGCGTTCCGGCCAGGGGAAAATTTCCTCGGCAACTTCCTGCGCCTGATCGGCGAGCCGTCGCGCATCGTCGAAGTGGTGTTCCTGGAGCCCGTCATGCCGACCGAAGCGGGCGGCAGGCGCCACATCGCGCAGATCGCGCGCCAGCGCATCGTCGCCGCGATGCATGCCGGCGACGCCTGCGAAAAACCGGCATGATCACCGCCGCCGACTACACCCCGCCGCACTGGCTGCGCAACCGCCACCTGCAATCGATCCTCGCCAGCAGTCCCTTCCGCCGCCGCCGCGGTGCCAAGGGGCTGGCCCGCCTCGGCGTGGCTACCAGCGGGCACCTGGTCGATGGCGGCGATGGCGTGCGCCTGCACGGCCTCCACAGCAAGGTGCCGGGCGTGCAGTCGCGCGGCCTGGCGCTGCTGCTGCACGGCTGGGAAGGCAGCACCGAATCGAGCTACATGCGCATGACCGCGGTGCAGTTGCTGCAGCGTGGGTTCGAGGTCTTCCGGCTCAACTTCCGCGACCACGGCGACAGCCATCATCTCAACGAGGAACTGTTCCACTCCAACCGGATCGACGAGGTGGTGCACGCGGCCTGCGACGTCGCGCGGCGCTTCTTGCCAGGGGATGGTGGACTGCGCCCGATGGTTGCGGCCGGACATTCCCTTGGCGGCAATTTCGCGCTTCGCCTGGCGCTGCGCGCGCCTGCCGCCGGCTTGCCGCTGGCGCGCGTGGCCGCCGTCTGCCCGGTGCTGGATCCGGCGAAGACCATGCTCAAGATGGAGCAGGGCACGCCGATCTACCTGCGCTACTTCGAGAAGAAATGGCGCGAATCGCTGCAGCGCAAGCGCACGCTGTTCCCCGAGCGGCACAACTTCGACGACGCCACGCTCAAGCTGCACATGCGGGAGCTGACCGAATGGCTGGTACAGCGGCACACCGCTTATGGCACCCTGGACAACTACTTCGATGGCTATTCGATCGCAGGCGAGCGGCTGGCGAAGCTGGCGGTCCCCGCCGACATCCTGATGTCCGCCGACGACCCGGTGATCCCGATCGAGGACTTCCACGCGCTGTCGCTGCCGGCTACCGCCAAGCTGGAGATCGCACGCTGGGGAGGACACTGCGGGTTCCTGATGAACGCGCGCCTGGATGGCTTCGCCGAACGCTGGGTCGCCGAGCGCCTGGCCGGCGCCGAGGCGGACGACGGCACCTGAGCTGGTCGGTCGCCGCGAGCCGCTAGAATAGGCGGCTCCCGGCGCGATGCCAGAACCGCGGTTCCCGACCCCATGCAAGCAGACATCCTCGACGCCCTTCGCCGTGGCGCCAACGACGAAGCCCTGGCCCTGGCGCGCGCCGCCGTCGATGCCGATGCGCAGGACCCGCAGGCGCATCGCCTGCTGGCGATGGCACTGCGTGCGGGCGGTGACGACGGTGCTGCGTTGGCCAGCATCGAGCGCGCCATCGCCCTGGCGCCGGACGATGCCGATCTGCATTTCCATCGCGCCGGCTACCTGGTCGGCAGGCGCGATCTTGAAGCCGCGCAGGCGGCGTTGTCGCAGAGCGTGCAGCTCGACCCCAACCAGTTCGGCGCCTACGTGATGCAGGCGCAGCTGGCGCTGTCGCGCGGCGACATCGACGAGGCCGATCGCAACGCCAGGCTGGCCGCGCGTGTCGATCCGGACCATCCCTGGACGCAACTGCTCGAAGGCAGCGTGGCGCTGCAGCGCGGCGACAAGGCGCATGCGCTGGCGGTGCTGTCGCAGGCCGCGCACCAGGCCCCGGACGATGCGCAGATCCGCTATGCGCTCGGCTTCGCCTACCTGGAAAACGGGCACCTGGCGTTCGCGGAAAAGTCCTTCGAAGGGCTGCTGGAGAAGGTCCCGGGCACCAGCCGGCTGCGCGGGCTGATCGCGGAACTGCAGCGCCGCCAGGGACGCCCGGGGGACGCGGCCGACATGCTGGCACCGCTGCTGGGACAGGCCGACACCACGCCGGCGCTGCAGCGGTTCGCGGGCGAGCTGGAACTGGAAGCCGGCCGCGTCGACCGCGCCCTGCCGCCGCTGCGCGCTGCGCTGGCGGCGCAGCCGGAGGATCCACGCACGGTGGTCGCGATCTTCGAGGCATGGCGGCGCAAGAACGATCGCGACGACGCGCGCCGCACGCTCGATGCAGCGCTGGCCACGACCACGCAGTCGATCCCGCTGTGGCAGGCGCGGGTGGCGGTCGAGCGCGACACCGTCGCCGACGCGCTGGCAGTGGTCGAACGCTGGCTGGCGGCGATGCCCGACGCGGTCCCGGCGCTGGAAGCGCAGCTGCAGCTGCTGGAAGACAGCGGCGACCTGGATGCCTGCGAAGCGGTCGCGCGACGCATCGCGGCCCAACTTCCCGGTCATCCGGGCGCGGAAATGCACATCGTCCAGGGGCTGATGCGGCGCGACCCGCCGGCGGCGGTGAAGCATGTCGCCGACCTGCTGGCCAAGGCCGGGAACGACGATGCGAGGCGCTCGCTGCGCAGCTGGCTCGGCCACGCCTACGATCGCGCCGGCAGGCATGCCGATGCCGTCGCCATGTGGAGCAGCCTGCAGGCCGACGCCCTGGCCAATGCCCTGCCGCTGCCGGACCCGGCGACCCCGGTGCAGCAGTGGCCGGCGATGGCGGAACGTCGCGAGGACGCCGCGGCGACCGCCTTCATCGTCGGCGCCCCCGGCTCGGGCGTCGAGCGCCTGGCGCGACTGCTCGCCGGTGCGGTACCTGCCTTCCGCGATGATCGCTTCGGCCCGCAGGCCCCGGAGGACCATCTGCAAAATTTCTACCTTCCGCACCGGCTGGTGAAGGGCGAAGTCGCGCCAGACGAGGTGGCGGTCGACTGGCAGGCGCAGCTGCCGGCGCGCGGCATCGCGGACGGCAAGATCGTCGACTGGTTGCTGTGGTGGGACAACGCGCTGCTGATGGTGCTGCGCGCGCACCTGCCGCATGCGCGCCTGCTGATCGCCCTGCGCGATCCGCGCGACATGCTGCTCGACTGGCTGGCGTTCGGCGCGCCGATCCAGTTCAAGTTCGCCTCGCCGCAGGCGGCGGCGGGCTGGCTGGCGATCCACCTCAACCAGCTCGCCGTGCTCGACGAGCAGTCGCTGTTCCCGCACACCCTGATCCGCATGGACGAGCTGGTCAACGACGAAGCCGCCGCGGCCAGGGCATTGGGCGATGCGCTGGGCGTGGCGCTGCCGGTGCCGCCGAAGGGCCTGTTCGGCGGTCCGCGCTTCGCCGACGGCCGCTGGCGCGATTACGCGGTCACGCTGGCCGAGCCGTTCGCGCTGTTGACGCCGGTTGCACGGCGGCTGGGCTATCCAGAGGCCTGAACGCAAGGAGAAACCATGCGCATCGAGAGCGACAGTTTCCAGCATGGAGGGCGGATCCCGGCCGAGTTCGCGCTCGGCGCGCCCGACGGCTTCGGCGGCAACCGCAACCCGCAGCTGTCGTGGAGCGGGGTGCCGGAGGGCACGAAGTCGTTCGCCTTGCTGTGCATCGATGCCGATGCGCCCACCGACCCGTCGCTGGCCGGCAAGGAGGGGGTCGAGATCCCGGTCGCGCACCCGCGCGGCGAATTCGTGCACTGGGCGATGATCGACATCCCGCCGCAGCTGCGCGACATCGCCGCGGGCAGCTGCAGCGACGGCGTCAGCAAGGGCGGCAAGACCGACCCGCCCGGCCCGAAAGGCGCCCGGCAAGGCTTGAACGACTATACGAAGTGGTTCGAGGGCGATGCGGACATGGGCGGCTGGTACCACGGCTACGACGGCCCCTACCCGCCGCCCAACGACCTGCGCACGCACCGCTACTTCTTCCGCGTGTTCGCGCTGGACGTGGAAACGCTCGAGCTGCCCGCCGCGTTCACCGCCGGCGACGTGCAGCGCGCGATGCAGGACCACGTGCTGGGCGAGGCGGAGATCTGCGGCACGTATTCGCTGCACCCGGGCGTCGAGGGATTCCCGCAGGGGTGAAGCGCGGCGACGGGGTGCAGGCCCGGCTCAGCCGAAGGGACTGACGCCGATCCAGCGCGCATGTAGCCAGAAGGCGAATACTGCCCATGCGGCGATGCCGACGACCACGGTGATGGTGTCGCCTCGCCAGGTGCCGGCGGGATAGACAACGCCCGCGCGGCGATCGCGCCGGCGCGCGGCGACGAAGGCGACGACGGCCCACAGCAGGAACGCGCCGAACAGCACCACGTCGTGCAGGAACCCGGTCGCCAGCAGGTGCCCGAACGCCCACAGCTTCACGCCGGCCAGCATCGGATGCCCAAGCCGCGCCTTGATGTGGTTGCGCGGCACGTAGGCGGCCGCCACCAGCACGAACGCAGCCAGGGTGAACAGCGCATTGGCGTGCTTGAACCAGACCGGCGGCACATACAGCAGCACTGCCTGCTGGCGCGCCAGCCCGAAGCCCCACAGCAACGCAACGAAGCCTGCAATCGACACCAGCGAGTACAGGCCTTTCCAGCCGCCGGCGCCCCAGCGCGCCACCATCCGCGTCCGCCAGCCGTCGGCGAAGAAACGTACCGAATGCATGCCGAGGAAGACGACCAGTCCGAGGATCAGCAGTGCCATGGCGGAAGCTTCCGGTGGGTGTGCAGGGAGAGTATCGCGTCGCGCCTGCGTGGCCAGCCTGGGGCGGTCATCGCTACGGCCAGGAAATGCGCGAGGACCGTAGGTCGGGGCTACGCCCCCGACGCCCATGCCCGGCGCGACGCACGAATGTCGGGCGCATAGGCCCGACCTACGCGGCCGGCAGCCACAGCAGCAGCGCCGCCCCCAGCACCACGCGATACGCCGCGAAGGCGGTGAAGCGGTGCGACTGGATGTAGCGCAGCAGCCATTTCACCGCGATGAAGGCGGTCACGGCCGAAGCGACGAAGGCCACGCCCAGGGCGCCCCAGTCCTCGCCGGCGGCCTGGCCGCTGCGGTACACGTCCAGCAGTTCGTAGGCGGTGGCGGCGAACATGGTCGGGATGCCGACCAGGAAGGCGAACTCCGTCGCGGCGGCGCGGTTGGTGGTACCGAACAGCAGCGCCACGAAGATCGTCGCCGCCGAGCGCGAGGTGCCGGGAAACATGCCGGCGACGACCTGGGCGATGCCGACCAGGATCGCGACCGTCCAGGTGATGTCGCTGCGTTCGCCCAGCGCCCGTGCGCGGCGCGCGGCGAAGTGTTCCGCGGCCAGCATCCACGCGCCGCCGAAGATCAGCGCCCACGCGATCGGTGCGATCGCGTTGTCCAGCTGCCAGCCGAGTTTCTTGACCAGCAGGCCCAGCACCGCGGTGACGGCGAACGCGCAGGCCAGCTTGAAGCCGTAGTCGCGCGCCCGCACCGGATCCGACATCGCCGGGGCGATGCCGTCGCCGCCGTCGGGCACGCTGCGGCCGACGAAGGCCATCGCCAGCGCCCACAGCCGTTGCCGGTAGATCAGCACCACCGCGAGGATCGCGCCGGCCTGGATGGCGATGTTGAACAGGTCGCTGCGGTGGCCGAGCCAGCGCTCGGCGATCAGCAGGTGCCCGGTGCTGGAGATCGGCAGGAACTCGGTGATGCCTTCGATGATGCCCAGCAGCAGGGCGGCCAGCAGGTCGGACATGGGTGGAAGTCGTGAAGGAGGGAAGGGAGAAGGGCGTGGTGGCGGAGTGTGCCATCGGCGCGGCTGGCGCAGCATAGCCGACGCGCAAACGCACCTGATCGGTGCATGAGGGTATACAAACGCACAGGATTAGTGCGAAACCCACCAAGTCGAAAACGTTTGCCTATCTGGATCAATCACTTGCGTGCCTGCCGCAGCTGGCACGCAGCTTGCGTTCTTTACGTGGCCAAGCGGCGGCCATCCAGTCCGCCCAATCCCAACCGCCACCGGAGCCAGCATGCCCATCGAGAACGTGGAAAAACTCATCAAGGATCACGCGGTCGAATTCGTCGACCTGCGTTTCGTCGATGTCCGTGGGGTGCAGCACCACGTGACCTATCCCGCCTCGATCGTCGAACCGGGCCTGTTCGAGGAGGGCAAGATGTTCGACGGCTCTTCGATCAGCGGCTGGAAGGGCATCAACGAGTCCGACATGGTGCTGCTGCCGGACCCGGATACCGCCTTCCTGGATCCATTCACCGCCGACCCGACCCTGGTGATCACCTGCGACATCCTCGACCCGGCCACCATGCAGGCCTATTCACGCGATCCGCGCGGCGTGGCCAAGCGCGCCGAGGCCTACCTCAAGTCCAGTGGTGTCGCCGAGCAGGCGTTCTTCGGCCCCGAGCCGGAATTCTTCATCTTCGACTCGGTGCGCTACAGCAACGAGATGGGCCACACCTTCTACCACATCGATTCGGAGGAGGCACACTGGAACTCGGGCAAGGAATACGAAGGCGGCAACACCGGCTACCGGCCCGGCATCAAGGGCGGCTACTTCCCGGTCGCGCCGCTGGATTCGCTGCACGACATCCGCGCCGAGATGTGCAAGACGCTGGAAGCCGTCGGCATCGAGGTCGAGGTGCACCACCACGAAGTCTCCAACGCCGGCCAGTGCGAGATCGGAACCAAGTTCAACTCGCTGGTGAAGAAGGCCGACGAGCTGCTGGCGATGAAATACATCATCAAGAACGTCGCCTTCCGCAACGGCAAGACCGCGACCTTCATGCCCAAGCCCCTCGTCGGCGACAACGGCAGCGGCATGCACGTGCACCAGTCGCTGGCCAAGGGCGGCAACAACCTGTTCTCGGGCGACGGCTATGGCGGCCTGTCGCAAATGGCGCTGTGGTACATCGGCGGCATCTTCAAGCACGCGCGCGCGATCAATGCCTTCGCCAACTCCACCACCAATTCCTACAAGCGCTTGGTGCCGGGTTTCGAGGCGCCGGTGATGCTGGCCTACTCGGCGCGCAACCGCTCGGCGTCCTGCCGCATTCCCTACGTGTCCAACCCGAAGGCGCGGCGCATCGAGGTGCGCTTCCCCGATCCGATGCAGTCGGGCTACCTGACCTTCGCCGCGCTGATGATGGCCGGGCTGGACGGCATCAAGCACCAGATCGACCCGGGCGGCCCCAGCGACAAGGACCTGTACGACCTGCCGCCGGAAGAGGAAAAGAACATCCCCACCGTCTGCGCCTCGCTCGACCAGGCGCTGGAGGCGCTGGACAAGGATCGCGAGTTCCTCAAGGCCGGCGGCGTGTTCACCGACGACCTCATCGACAGCTACATCGCGCTGAAGATGAAGGAAGTCACCGCCTTCCGTGCCGCGACGCATCCGCTCGAGTACCAGATGTATTACGCGATCTGAGTGCCGTGATTCGGGAGTCGGAAGTCGGGAATCGAAAACGCGTGGGCCCATGACCCCCTCCCCCGCCTGCGGGGGAGGGTTGGGGTGGGGGCCAACGGAGCCGGTTAGCGCGGAGCAGCGCTACGGCATCAAGTGCGACCATCACCCCAGCATCGGCGCGACCGAAAACCCAGGCTTGCAATCATGATGAGCCGCAGGTGCAATACGGCATGCCTCTGCGCACGCTGCTTGCCGCATCGCTGCTGGTCCTGCTTGCCGCATGCGCGCACGCACCGCCGCGCAACCCGCTTGCGCAATGGGTGCCGTCGCCCAACCACGGGCCACGCCAGCCGATCCTGATCGTGATCCACGCCACCGAGCAGGATTCGGTGCGGCAAAGCCTGCATACCCTGCGCACCGGCAACCGCGGCGGGCCGGTCAGCTCGCACTACCTGATCGGTCGCGACGGCAGGCGCTACCAGCTGGTGTCGGACGAGCTGCGCGCCTGGCACGCGGGCCCGGGAAGCTGGGGCACCATCACGGACGTCAACTCGGCCTCGATCGGCATCGAGCTCGACAACGACGGCGCGTCGCCGTTCCCGCAGGCGCAGATCGACAGCCTGGTGGTGCTGCTGGACGACCTGTGCCGTCGCCACGGCATCCCGCGCACCCAGGTCATCGCCCACGGCGATCTTGCGCCGACGCGCAAGCGCGATCCGGGCGTGCTGTTCCCGTGGAAGCAGCTGGCCGATGCCGGCTTCGGGCCATGGCCCGCAGCCGACGCCGGAGAACCGCCTCCGGGCTTCGATCCCTGGCTGGCGCTGCGAGTGATCGGCTATCCGCTGCAGGACCGCGACGCGGCCGTCCGTGCCTTCCACCGGCACTTTCGCGGCAATGAAACCGAGATGCTGGATGACGAAGACGCACGGATCCTGCACGGGCTGTCGGTGTTGAACCGCAGCCCCTGACGCCGGGGCAGCCGCGGAGCGCGGACTGCAATCGACGAGCGTCGTAACGAAACAATAACGCGACTGCGCAAACGGCATGCATCGCTGCCGGAGCGCAGCTTGCGCAAACGGCGGCGAACGATGCGGATGGCATCGCCATTCCGACAATATTTCAACCAGGTTGCGGAGAGCATGCTCGGTCATGCGCATCCTGCTGGTCGAAGACGAGCCCTCCATCGCCAGTGCCCTGGATGCATCGCTGGTCGAATGCGGTTACGTGGTCGACTGCCTCGGTGACGGGGTCGCGGCCCGGCAGGCGCTGCAGACCGAGGAGTACGACCTGTTGGTGCTGGATCTCGGCCTGCCGAGGCTGGATGGCTTGCGCGTGCTGCAGGAGATCCGCTCGCGCCACGACACCCTGCCGGTCTTCGTGGTCACCGCGCGCGAGGGGCTTGAACAGCGCGTCGGCGCGCTCGATACCGGAGCCGACGACTACCTGGTGAAGCCGTTCGAACTCGAGGAATTCATGGCGCGCGTCCGCGCGCTGATGCGCCGCCGCAGCAACGGCGGCGTCCCCGACCTGGCGATCGGGCGACTGCGCCTCAACCTCGCCGCCCGCCGCGCATGGCGGGACCAGGAGGCATTGGACCTGACCGCGAGGGAATATTCCCTGCTGGAAGCCTTGTCGGTGCGGCGCGACCGCGTCGTCAGCCGCCCGCAGCTGATTGCCGCCCTTTGCGATTGGGAGCACGACCTCACGGATAACGGCCTGGACATCCTGGTGCATCGCCTGCGGCGCAAGCTGCATGGAACCGGCGCATGGATACGCACGCTGCGCGGCCTTGGCTACCTGCTCGAAGAGGATGGGAAGCGGGCATGAGCGTGGCCGTGCCAGTCGATGATCCCGGGCCCCGCAGTCGGGAAGGGATGCATCGACGACAGCCGAGCGTGCGCGTCCGGCTGCTGCTGTTCCTGCTGGTTCCCGCGGCAGTCCTCCTGCTCGGCGGCGGAGCCTGCGTCTATGTGGTCGCATTGCGCTATTCGGACCACGTCCACGACCGCGACCTCGCGCTCTCGACGATCGGGCTGGCGCGAACCCTGGCCGACGAGCATTCCGACGGCCATCTCGCCAGGGAAACAGCGCGACTGGTCGAGTTCAGCCCCGGTGGGCACATCTATTTCAGCATCCGCAGCTTGCGGCACGGATTGCTCAGCGGAACCCGCGCACTCCTGGCGGTGCCGCACACCGGGGCAGCCGGAGCTTCGCCCGCGCTTTACGACACAGCGATCGATGGCGTACCGGTACGCGCGGCGGCGATGTCGATTCCCGCGCCGCGCGAACGCGGCGACAGGCTGGTCGTCGCCATGGCGGAAACACGCGAAGACCGGCAGCTGCGCGCACGAGAGATCCTGTTGCTGACCATCCCGGTCCAGGCGACGTTGATCGTGGCGATGCTGGCCCTGGTCTGGCAGGGCGTACGCTTCGGCCTGCGCAGCCTGGAGCCGCCGATACGCCGGCTCGAGAAGCGCGGCCGCAACCTCGCGCCGATCAGCGGCCCCGATATCCCGATCGAGATCCTGCCGCTGACGCGGACGATCGACGGCCTGTTCGAACGCGTGCGCGCACTGGTCGCGTTGCAGGAACGTTTCGTCGCCGATGCCGCGCACCAGATACGCACGCCCCTGGCGGGTTTGTCCCTGCAGGTCGATCGCGCGCTGGCAAGTCGTAGCGAACGGGACACCCGCGACGCATTGGCGCAGATCGCAAGATTGAACAAGCGGCTCGCGCGGAGCGCCACGCAGCTGCTGGCATTGGCGCGGGCGCAGGTCCCGGATGCTGCCGCTGGCCGCTTGGTGCGGCTGGACCTCTCGGCCTGGCTTGCAGAAGCGCTGGCGCAGCGGGTCCCGGAATCGCTGCGCGCCGGGGTCGACATCGGATACCAGGATGGCGACGAAGCCGCGATCATAGATGCCGATCCGAGCGCGTTGCAGGAATTGCTGGACAACCTGATCGACAATGCATTGCTGCATGCCGGCGAGCACGGCTCGATCATGGTCGACCTGCATCACGACGGCGACAGCGTGCGCCTGGCGGTGGACGACGATGGCCCGGGCGTGCCCGATGACATGCTGCCACGGCTCGGCGACCGGTTCTTCCGTGCACCCGACGCCGTCGAAGGCGGCAGTGGCCTGGGGTTGGCGATCGTCAAGCGCATTGCCGATGCCCACCACGCCAGCCTGCGATTCTGCCGATCCGCGTTCGGCGGGCTGCGGGTCGAGGTGCGCTTCCCGCGCGCGACGGGGATGCGCCCGTGAACGGGAGCGCCAGGCGGTTGCCGGCGGTCGGCGCGCAGTTCCGCGATCGGCGGTTTGGCGTGGTCGCGGCCGCCATCCTCCCGCTTGCGCTGGCAGGATGCATCGCCACCCCGCTACCCGACCTGCACGTCGACCTGCCAACGAGCTGGCAGCAGATGCCACGACCCGCGCAGCCGGGGGCGCCGGCAGCCGACTCGCGCGGATGGTGGCACGCCTTTGGCGACCCGGAGCTGGATGCGCTGGTCGAGCAGGCGCTGTCCGCCAACCCCGACGTCGCCGAGGCCGGCGCACGCCTGCGGGCGGCGCGGATCCTGCAGCGGCATGCCCTCGATCCGCTGCACCCCGACCTGCACCTGCGCACCGCCAATCCGATCGACCCCGATGCGAGCGCTTCGTACCTGCTCGCCGGTTTCGATTCCACCTGGGAGCTCGGCTTGTTCGGTCGCGCCACCGCGATGCGCCGGCTGGCCCGCGCCGACCTGGATGCCGCCGATGCGCAGCTGGACGGAGCCCGGGTTTCGGTTGCCGCGGAAGTCGCGCGCGAGTGGATCGGACTGCGTTCCGCGCAGCAGCGTGAAATCCTCCTGGCCCGGATCCGGGATGCCCATGCCCGGCGGGTACAACGGATCGCGGCGCGCCTGCATCTTGGACTGGCCTCGCCGCAGGAAATGGCGCAGGCAGGCGCCGCGCTCGCGGAATCCGAAGCGGCGATCTCCGAACCGCGGGCCACCGTACGCGCCTGCGCGCAGGCGCTGGCGGTGCTGCTGGGGCGCAGCGAACCCGATCCCGGCTGGAGCCAGCCAGGGCCGCTGCCGCGACTGGGCGCCTGGCGCATGTCCGGCGCACCGGCCGACCTGCTGCGCGCGCGCCCGGATGTGTCGCGCGCGGAGGCGGACGTGCTGCGCGCCGCGGGTGAACTTGGCATCGCCAAGGCGGACCGGTATCCGAGCATCGCGCTTGGCGGGTCGCTGCAGTGGTCCACCAGCGAAATCGAGAATCGCAGCACCGAGACCAACCGCATCGCTTCGTTCGGCCCCGCGATCGATATCCCGCTGTTCGACTGGGGCATGCGCCGCGCCAGGGCGCAGGCCAAGGGCGAACTGCTGCAGGCGGCCGTGCTGGCGTATCGCAAGACCGTGCTCGGCGCGGTTTCGGAGGTGGAGACCGCGTTGGCCGCACTCGAACAGCAGCGCTTGCGCGAACAGGGCAACGCACGGGCACTGGATGCGCTCGCGCAGGTCGTGGCGGGAACCGAGCGGCGCAGCCAGCTGGGCCTGGCCAGCGGACTGGACATCGCCGCGAGCGAGATCGATCGCGACCAGGCGGCGCTGCAGCTGCTGGAGTCGCGCACCGCCCGTTCGCTCGACTACATCGCACTGGGCAAGGCGCTGGGGGCGGCAGATCGCGATCGCGTCGTGACCGATGCCGGCGGGTCGCGCTGATGGTCGCGCTGGCACGCAAGACCCTGCTGTACGAATGGCGGCGCTTCCTGCCGGCGATGGTGGCGGTCGGCTTCGCCAGCCTGCTGCTGCTGCTGCAGGCATCGCTGGTGCTGGGCATCTTCGGCAGCGCCAGCGTCTACGTCACCGGCTCGGCGGCCGATGTCTGGATGGGATATCCGGGCACGCAGAGCGTCGACCAGGGTCGTCCGATCGATCCGGCCGCAGCCACGCTGCTGGAGATGGAGCCGCAGGTGGCGCAGGTGGAGCCATTCCTGTGGTTCGACGGCGACTGGCGGGGACCGGTCGACAGCGGCGGCATCTCGGTGTTCGTCTCGGGCATCGACACGCGGGCCGACGGGCTGATGTTCGCGCGCGTGCTCGACCCGGCGCTGCGCGCCGCGCTGCAGGCGCCCGATACGGTGGTGGCGGATCGCGCCGACCTCGACAAGCTCGGCGTGGGCATAGGCGATCGCGCGTACATCAATGGCCTGCCGGTGCGAGTGGTCGGCGTCGGCAGTGGCCTGCGCGCGCTGGGTGGCGTCAACATCCTTGCCTCGCTGGAGACCGCGCGCCGGCTTGATGTCGATATGCCGGACGACCGCCCGACTTACCTGGTCGCACGGCTGCACGACCCGGGCCAGGCCGAGGCCGTAGCGCGACGCCTGGACCGGCGGCGCGGCGCCGGCCTGGGCAGGCACGAGGCCTGGAGCGCAGCTGATTTCGCGCGGCGGTCGACCCTGTTCTGGCTGTTCGACACCGGCGCCGGCGCCGCGGTCCTGTTCCTGGCCGGCGTGGTGTTCCTGGTGGGGGCGGCCATCACCAGCCAGACGCTAGTGGCGGCGGTGTTCGGATCGATCCGCGAATACGCCACCCTCAACGCGCTGGGGGTGGGCCTGCGCGCCCTGCGCTGGGTGGTGCTGGAGCAGGCGTTCTGGGTCGGCGCGGTGGGACTGGCGGCCGCCTGCATCGGCGGCGTCGCGCTGGTGGGCGTCGCCCGCGCCAGGGACGTGCCGGTGGCCATCGACCCCTGGCTGTGGCTGGCGTGCATGGCAGCGGTGATGCTGCTGGCGCTGCTGTCCGGGGTGTTCGCGCTGCGCACCCTGCGCCGTGCCGATCCGGCGGAGTTGCTGCGATGAACGCGGGCGCGGCCGATGCCGGCGCGGCGATCCGCGCCGAGGATGTGAGCAAGGCGTTCATCACCGGGCGCATCCGCATCGTCGCGCTGGAATGCGTCTCGCTGCGGATCCATGCCAGCGAGCTGACGTTGATCGCAGGTCCATCCGGCTGCGGCAAGAGCACGCTGCTGTCGGTGCTCAGCGGCCTGCAGCAGCCCGACAGCGGCCGCGTGTTCGCACTGTCGGAAGAGCTCGACCAGCTCGAGCCGAACGCGCGGGAACGCTTCCGCCTGCGGAATACCGGCTTCGTATTCCAGGGCTTCAACCTGTTTCCCGCGCTGCAGGTCACCGAGCAGGTGCAGCTGCCGCTGCAGTACATGGGCGTGTCCACGACCGAGGCGAAGGCGCGCGCCGCCGAGGCGCTCGAGGAAGTCGGCATGCTCGCGCGGCGGCACCTGCGTCCGATCGAACTGTCCGGTGGCGAGAAGCAGCGCGTGGCGATCGCGCGCGCGCTCGCCAAGCGCCCGGCGCTGCTGTTCGCCGACGAGCCGACCAGTTCGCTGGATGCGAGCAACGGCCAGGTCGTGATCGACATGCTGCACGCGATCGCGCGTCGCCACGGCACCATGGTGCTGTGTGTCAGCCACGATCCACGCCTGATCGAGCACGCCGATCGCGTGCTGCGCATGGAAGACGGAAGGATCCTGGACGATCGACGCATGGTTGCGCGCGCCACCACGATTCCCGCTTCGAGGAGCATGGCCTGATGAAGACCAGGACACTGATACTGACGATCCTGCTGCTCGCACTCGCGGCCTGCGGCCGTGAGCGCGGGGCGTCATCCGCGTCGACGAGCGCGCCTGCTTCGCCGCCGGGCATCGTCGCGCGCGGCCGCATCGACGTCGAGGGCGGCATGCTGTCGCTGGGCCTGCCAACCGAAGGGGTCGTGGCGAGGGTCGCGGTGGCGGAAGGCGACCGGGTGCGGCGCGGGCAGGCCTTGATCGTGGCCGACCCGACGTCCGCCCGCATCGAGGCCAGGCTTGCGGGAGCGAAACTGGCTGCCGCGCGTGCCGGGGTCGAACTGCTCGAAACCCGGCTCGCGGCCGCGCGGACACATGCTTCGCGCCTCCTGCAGGCGGCGAAGCAGGATGCCGGCGACCGGCAGAGCGCCGACGATGCGCGCGAGGCCGCGGCGCAGGCTGCGGCGGAGCTCGACGGAGCCCGCGCCGACGTGCGCACCGCGCAGGCCGAGCGCGACCGCGCCGAGTACGTGGCCACGCAGCTGACGCTGCGCGCACCCGTCGATGGCCAGGTGCTGCGCCTGGCGGCGTGGCCGGGCATGCGAGTCACGCCACAGGGCGCGCCGCTGCTGACACTGCTGCCGGCGCGGCCGCGCATCGTGCGCGCCGAACTCCCAGAACAGTTCGTGGCGGCGATCGCCGACCACGCCACGGCGCAGGTCCTCGGCGACGACGGCCGGCAACAGCCGCTCGGGAACGCGCACGTGCTGCGCATCGGCGCGGCCTACGGGCCATCGAAGCTGCAGGACGACCCCGAGCAGCACATCGAGGAACGCAGCGTGGAGTGCGTGCTCGCGTTCGACCGGCCTTCCGCGTTGCGCGTCGGCCAGCGGGTGCTGGTGCGCTTCGCGGCCGCCCCGCGCTGACGCGGCGGGGCGAAAGGCTGGCGAAACCACCGCGCGGCAGGGTGAAGGCCGGGCATGTGCCCGGACGCCGGCCGGCCAGGCATCGATGATCCAGCAGGCTGACTTCCAGTACCAGGGTGGCCGCTCCGGCGTGCTGCTGATCCACGGCTTGACCGGAACGCCTGCCGAGATGCGGCTGCTGGGCAAGCGCCTGCATCGGCAAGGGTTCACCGTGCACGGCGTGCAGCTGGCCGGCCACTGCGGCGACGAGGACGACCTGCTCGCAACCGGCTGGCGCGATTGGCATGCCAGCGTCGAGCGCGCGGCGCTGCGGTTGCGCGCCGATGTCGACCACCTGTTCATTGCCGGCCTGTCGATGGGCGCGCTGCTGGCGCTGCTGCTGGCGGCGGAACGCCCGCAGCTGGTGGACGGGGTCGGCGTGCTCGGGGCGACGTTCCGCTACGACGGCTGGAACATGCCGCGCATCGCGCGGCTGTCGTTCCTGCTGCCGCTGGTGAAGCGGTTGGGATTCGCGCGCAAGCGCAGCTTCCTGGAAGAGCCGCCCTACGGCCTGCGCGACGAGCGCATCCGCGAACAGGTCAGCGCCGCGATGCTGGGCGGCGACAGCTCCGCCGCGGGCCTGCCCGGCAATCCCTGGCACTCGCTGGCCGACCTGCAGCTGCTGTCGCAACGGGTCCGCCGCCGGCTGGCGGACGTGCGCGCGCCCTGCCTGGTCGCGCACGCCGCCGACGACGACGTCGCGCACGTGCGCAACGCCTACCTGGTGACTTCGCGGGTACGCGCGCCGGTGGAGCTGCTGCTGCTGCGCGAGAGTTACCACATGATCACGCTCGACCGCGAGCGGCGCCTGCTGGCCGACCGCCTGGCCAGCTTCTTCCGCAACATCGCCAGCGCAACGGATGCGGCGATCGCGGCGACCGCCTGACCACGGCGCATGAATGCCACCATCGCGTCCGTCTGGCTGCTCACCATCGCGCTCGACACGGTCGGGCAGCTGGCATTCAAGGCGGTGGCGGTCGATCCGCGCGCCGGCACCGGCCTTGCGCGATGGCGCCATCTCGCCCGGCGCTGGCCGCTGTGGCTCGGCGTGTCGTGCTACATGTTCGAATTCCTGGCATGGACCGCGTTCCTGTCGCTGGTGCCGCTGGGCCGCGGCGTGCTGCTGGGTTCGATCAACATCGTGGTGGTCATGCTGGGCGGGCGGCTGCTGTTCCGCGAACGCCTGAACGCGCTGCACCTGGCGGGCATCGCCATGGTCAGCATCGGGGTCGCCGCGGTCGGCTTCGGCACATGAACCGCGACCGCCTCGACTACGCCTTCGGCTTCCTGCTGCTGCTGGCCTTCGACACGCTGGCGCAGCTGGCCTTCAAGCTCGCCGGCATGCATGCCTTCCCGCCGCGCGCCGACCTGGACTGGCTGCTGCGCCTGGCCGCCGCGCCCTGGGCCTATGCCGCGGTGATCGGTTACATCGGCGCATTCTTCACCTGGATGCGCCTGCTCGAGCGTGCGCCGATCGGCCCGGCGTTCGCCGCCTCGCACCTGGAAGTGGTCAGCGTGATGCTGCTGTCGGTCTGGCTGTTCGACGAACGCGTCGGCCCGCTGCAGGCGCTTGGCGCGGTGCTGATCGTCGCCGGCATCGTCTGCCTGGCGTTGGGCGAACGCCGCGCAATACCGGTCGACGGGCATGCGTGAGCTGCCGCCAACCGCAGGCCTGCCGCTGCGCTGGCGCGACCTGGCCGGATCGCATGCGTCGCTGTCCGGATGCCTGGCGCGGATGCTCGGGGTCGAGGCGGCGCTGACCACCTGTTCGGGGACCGCCGCGCTGGTGATCGCGCTTGCGACCCTGTCCGCCGACCGCTCGCGGCGCGAAGTGATCGTGCCGGCCTATACCTGCCCGCTGGTGGCTTTCGCGGTCGCGCATTGCGGCTTGAGCCTGCGTGTCTGCGACCTGCAGGATGGCGGGCTCGGCATGGATCCCGGCGAACTGGCAGCGCTGTGCGGCCCGCGCACGCTGGCGATCGTGCCGACCCACCTGGGCGGGCGCGTGGTCGATATCGATCCGGCGCGACGCTGCGCTGCGCGCTGGGGCGCGGCGGTGATCGAGGACGCCGCGCAGGCACTGGGTGCGCGCCATGCCGATGGCACGCCGGCGGGAATGGCGGGCGACATCGGTTTCTACAGCCTCGCCGCAGGCAAGGGCCTGAGCATGTACGAAGGCGGCGCGCTGGTGTCCCGGCACCCGGACATGCATGCGCGCATGCGGTCGGTGGCACGGGAGTTGGCGCCGGACCGCCGCCTGTGGGAGCTGCGCCGGAGCCTCGAGTTGCTCGGCTATGCCATGTTCTACCGGCCGCGTGGCCTGTCGCTGGTCTACGGACGGCCGCTGCGGCGCGCGCTGCGCAGGCGCGATATCGAAACCGCGGCGGGAGATGTGTTCTCCGCGCGCATCCCGCTGCATCGCGTGGGCCAGTGGCGGCAGTCGGTGGCCGCGCGTGCGGCCCTGCGCCTGCCTGCATTCCAGCAGGCGCTGCGCAAACAGGCGCAAGTCCGCGTGGACAGGCTGCGCGGCATCCCCGGGCTGTGGATTGCCGGTGATGCCGATGGCGCGCAGGGCACGTGGCCGGTACTGATGCTGGGGCTGCCGGACGCCACGACGCGCAACCGGGTGCTCGACGAACTCTGGCATGCCGGCCTTGGCGTCGGCGTTCCGTTCGCGCGCGCCCTGCCGGACTATGCCTGCCTGCGCGGCGTCGTGCCCGGGCAAGCGGTGCCGCGTGCGCGGGACTTCGCCGCGCGCGTGCTCACGATCGGCAATTCACCGTGGCTCGAGGATGCGGAGTTCGCGCGCATCGTCGCGGTGGTCGAGCGCGCATGCCGTGGCGCGGCGCAACGCGGACCCGCGGGCTTCATCGCGACAGCGCCTGCCACAGCCTGAGGTTGACCGCGTGCTGCTGCGACTGCCAGGCGGGCAGCTGCGCGGGATCGGGTGGGGGCTGGCGGTCGAGCGCCGCGAGCAGCCGTTTCCAGGCTTGGGGGTAGTGCGCGTGCGAGACCTCGCCGCAGATGTCGCTGGCGACAAGTTTGCCGCGCAGCGCGGCAATCGCAGCGGTCAGGTGCGATACGCGCAGGCGGCCCTGGTCCCAGTTGCTGCGCGCCTCGGCGGGATCGAGCACGTCCTTGTCGATCGACAGGTAGACCGGCGCATCCATGCCGGCGATTTCCCGCAGCAGGGCTGCCATCAGCGCATCGACCGACGAGAAGCCGCGCACGGCATGCGCCAGCCCCACCCGCGTCGCCCATGCGGTGTCCACGCCGAGCGACCAGTAGCGCAGCTTGCCGCGGTACAGCGGCAGCAGGCGGTTTTCCCAGGCGTGCGCCAGGCCGATGTCGCCGGAGGTGATGCCGACCACGTCGACCCGCGCGATTCGTGGCGAGGCCGCGATGCGCGACACCCATGAGCCGCAGTGCACGCCGAACGGGAAGCGCATGTTGTCGGGGTGGTTGTCGAACACCAGCACGCGCAGCGCACGCCGCTGGCGTGCGGCCGCGCGCTCGATCAGCGGCAGGCTGAGGTGGTGGAAGTCGCCGCTGCCGAGGAACACGCTGCCGTGCGCCGCCGGCAGCCCTGCCGGCAGGCGCAGGCCGAAGGCGCGCAGCCTGCGCATCGAGCAGGCGAAGCGCAGGCCGTCGTGGCAGTCGCGAAGCGGCAGCCGGATGGCGCCGGGCAAGGCGCCGACCGACCCGTCGAGGTCAAGCACCAGCGGACGCATCGCGCAACGACGCCTCGCGCCACGCGCGGTCGCCCTCGAAACGGCGGGCGATGCGACGCAGCACCCAGCGCAGCAGCCGGTTGCGCGGATACACCGCGTGCCAGGTGGAGGTGAAGCGCGCGCCGAGCTGCGCCTTCGCCTGCGGGTCGGTCCAGCCGGCGACGTAGGCGCGCAGCCCGCGGCGGCGCGCGTATTCGAGGTTCTCGAACCAGCTGACCGCATAGAGGTCGTACTCGCGCGCCTGCGGATAGAGCAGCCCCATGTACTTGTCGACCAGCATGCCGGCGTACTCGAAGCACAGGTTCCAGCCGATCATGCGCCCGTTGCGCCGGTAGACGAACAGCACGCCGCCGCAACCCTTGTCGCGCAGCAGCGCGGCGAAGAAGTCGCGCTCGAGGAAATCGAACTGCGTCTGGCTTTGCGCATGCACGTTGCAGTACAGCGCATGGATGTCGTCGACCAGGCGGTCGTCGCGGAACGCATCGCCGGCCTGCAGCACCTCGACGTCCAGAAGCGCGCGCGAGCGCAGCTTGCGGCGGATGTCGCGCCGGCGGGAGCGCGACAGGCGGGCGAGGTAGCCGTCGGTGGATTCGAAGTCGACCGGCGCCCAGGCCAGGGCCTGCCCCTCGAGCAGCACGAAGCCAAGCCGGGCGCAGCTTGCGGCGAAGGCGCTGGCCCAGGCGTTGCCGTGGGCATCCAGCAGCGGAGAGTCGCGCGGGATGTCCTTGATGACCAGCAGCGGGCACGACCGGCCCTGGGTGGCGTGCAGCATCCCGGCCAGCCGTGCCGGGTCGGTGCCTCCCGGGAAGCAGGCGTACTCGGATACGGTGCTGCCGACGAAACGCGTGCGGATGCGCAGCCAGTCCCGCCAATGGCGGTACAGCAGCCAGGATTCGACACGGCGACGGAACGCCGGCTCCGCGGTGGTGAGCACGTCGAACCGCGCCGTGAATGCCGGGATGCCGCCAGCCAGCCGTTCGGCGGTGAAGCCACGCGGCGGACAGGCCAGGAACTGCCGCAGCAGCGCATCCGGTTCGAGCTGGCCGATGAAAGGCATGCGCAAGATTCGCGGCCTATGGTGTCGCCAGCAGCCGGCGAGCCCGCCTTGGCCGTATCGACGGAGGTACGACGTGGACGCATCGATCCAGCAGCAGGTGTTCGAGATCGTCGCCAGGCAGGGCGACATCGACGCCACGACCCTGACCATGGCCACGACCCTGAAGGACCTTGGCGTCGATTCGCTGGAGGCGATCGAAACCATCTTCGAGATCGAGGAGCACTTCGACATCAACTTCCCTGATCGCGACCCGAGCCTGGACGACGGCAGCCTTGGCAGCCTGGTCGGAGCGGTCGAGCGGGCGTTGGCGGCGAAGGCGATGAAGGCTGCGGCGATCGAGCCGGTCGCGCCCGCCACGCCCGCGCACTGAGCTGCGGCAGTGGCCGGTCGCGCCGAACCCGTGGCGCCGCGGCGCATCGCGATCACCGGCATCGGTGCCATCAGCGCATCGGGGATCGGCGCAATCTCCTTGTGGCAGGCGATGCGTGCGGGCCACAGCGCCATCGCGCCCTTGATCCCGCCCGAGGGCGAGGCCGGCATCCGCATGCGCGTCGCCGCGCAGGTCCGGGATTTCGATCCGGCCGCACGATTCAGCGCCTCGCAACTGGTGCTGCTGGACCGCGCGACGCAATTCGCGCTGGTCGCCGCCCAGGAAGCCATCGCGCAGTCCGGACTGTCGTTCGACGACGCGACCGGCGCACGCACCGCCGTGGTCGTCGGTACTGGCATCGGCGGCGAAACCTCGCGCGAGCAACAGGCGCGGCGCCTGTATGGCGCTGGCGCCGAGCGCGTGCACCCGATGTCGATCGTGCGCGTCATGCCCAGCGCGCCGGCCAGCCAGGTCGGCATGGCGTTCGGGCTGCGCGGGCCAGGCTTCGCGGTGTCGAGCGCCTGCGCGTCGTCCAACCACGCCATCGTGCAGGCGGCCCTGATGATCCGGCACGGACTGGCCGATTGCGCCGTGGCCGGCGGTACCGAAGCCTGCTTCAGCCTGTCCGGGATCCGGTCGTGGGAGGCCATGCGCGTGGTCGCCGACGACACCTGCCGTCCATTCTGCGCGCAGCGCCGCGGGCTGGTGCTGGGCGAGGGCGCCGGCATGTTCGTGCTGGAAGCGATGGGCCACGCGCGCGCGCGCGGAGCGGTGGTCCTGGCCGAGCTCGCCGGCTTCGGCATGAGCGCCGACGCGGGCGACATCGTCGCGCCTTCGGCCGAAGGCGCCGCCGCGGCGATGCGCCTGGCGCTCCAGGACGCCGGCCTGGCGACGGACGAGATCGACTACATCAATGCCCACGGCACCGGCACCCCGCTCAACGACTCCACCGAGACCCGCGCCATCCACCAGGTGTTCGCCGCGCATGCGCGCGAACTGGCGGTGTCCTCGACCAAGGGCGTGCATGGCCACGCGCTTGGCGCCGCGGGCGCGCTGGAACTGGTTGCCGCGATCGGTGCGCTGCGCGAACAGGTCGCGCCACCGACCGCCAACTTCATCGACCCCGATCCCGCCTGCGACCTGGACTGCGTGCCCAACCATGCGCGCCCGATGCGGGTGCGCGCAGCGCTGAGCAATTCGTTCGCCTTTGGCGGTTTGAATGCGGTGCTGGCGCTGTCGCGCGGCGATTGAACGATCCGCGCGCGGTCCCTGGTCAGGGAGCCGCGGCCCAGGCGGGATTGCCCGCGGCACGGCCCGGCACCCGCTCAGGATGCCTGCTTGGCGCGGACCAGCAGCTGGTCGAGCAGGGCCAGGCCGAGGTCGATCTCATCGGCGCTGATGTGCAGCGATGGCGCCAGCGTGATCACGTTCTTGTAGTAGCCGCCGACATCCAGCACCAGGCCGATCGGCCTGCCGCCGTGGCGCAGGTCGCCGGCCAGCCCCATGTCGACCATGCGGTCGAGCAGCCTGCGGTTGGGCGTGAAGCCGTCGGCCTCGCAGATCTCCGCACGCAGCGCCAGCCCCAGGCCGTCGACATCGCCGATCTCGGGGTGGCGGCGCTGCAGGTCGCGCAGGCCTTCGAGGAAATGCGCGCCCTTGGCCATCACCATCGACTCATAGTCGCTCTCGGCGAGCATGCGCATGGTTTCCAGCCCGACCGCGGTGCCGAGCGGATTGGAAGCGAAGGTGGAATGTGTCGAACCCGGCGGGAAAACGCCCGGATTGATCAGCTCCTCGCGCGCCCAGATGCCGGCCAGCGGGTTGAGGCCGTTGGTCAGCGCCTTGCCGAACACCAGCACGTCCGGCTGCACGCCGAAGTGCTCGATCGCCCACAACTTGCCGGTGCGGAAGAAGCCCATCTGGATCTCGTCCACCACCAGCAGGATGCCGTACTGGTCCAGCACCTGCTTCAGTCCGGTGAAGAAGTTCGGCGGCGGGATCACGTAGCCGCCGGTTCCCTGGATCGGTTCGACGTAGAACGCCGCGTACTCGCACTGTCCGGCCTTGGGATCCCAGACGCCGTTGTATTCGGTCTCGAACAGGCGCGCGAACCTGGCCACGCAGTGCTCGCCGTACTCTTCCTTCGACATGCCCTTCGGGCCGCGGAAGTGGTACGGGAACTCGATGAACTGGGCGCGATCGAAGTGCCCGTAGCGGCGGCGGTAGCGGTACGAGGAGGTGATCGCCGACGCGCCGAGCGTGCGCCCGTGGTAGCCGCCCTCGAACGCGAATACCAGGCTCTTGCCGCCATTGGCGTTGCGCACCAGCTTCAGCGAGTCCTCGACCGACTGCGAGCCGCCGACGTTGAAGTGCACCCGCCCCGGGCGACCCCACTTGCGCTCGGCATCCTGCGCGATCGTCCTGGCAAGCTCGATCTTGGTCGGGTGCAGGTATTGGCTGGCGACCTGCGGCAGGACGTCGAGCTGGCGCTTGAGCACGCCGCCCAGGCGCGGGTTGGCGTAGCCGAAGTTGACCGCCGAGTACCACATCTGCAAGTCCAGGAACGGGGTATCGGCGCCGTCGTAGAGGTAGCTGCCCTCGCAGCGCGTGAAGATTTTCGGCGGTTCGCAGTAGTGCACGGTGTCGCCGAAGGAGCAGTAGCGCGCCTCGTCGGCCAGCAGCGCGGCCTCGTCGATGCAGGAGACGGGGTCGAGCAGGGGCTGCAGCGTGGTGATCTGGTTCATGCGTACTGGACTCGTGGCAACGGGAAGGGCATTGGTTCGGCGGCAGGTGCGTGCAGGCGTCCGGCGAGCAGGTCCGGCAGCAGCGCCACGGCATCGGCGAAGCCCGCGATCGGGCGATGCGCCAGCCCATGGTCGCGGCAGTGTTCGAGCAGGCGATGCTTGGCGAACACGAAGTCCACGCGGCCGGCGGCACAGGCGTCCGACTGGCCGTCCCCGACCAGCAGGGTCGAGCGGCCGGCGCAACGCTGCTCGTCCACGCAGGCGCACTTGCAATGGCCGCTGCGGCAGCCCGCCACGGCATGCGGGAACTGCAGGCTCCAGCCCTGGCCGGGAACATGCCGCAGGCGGTTGGCCCGCAGCGGGATCTGGCCGAGCCCGTGCCTGGCGAGCGTTCGCTCGATGGCATGGTCCAGGCCGTCGCTGACGATCGTCAGCGCGACGCCCGCGGCGCGGACGGCGGCCACGAAGGCCGGAAAATCCGGGTCGATGTCGATCTGATCGATGACCGCGTCGAGCTCATCCCGGTCGCCGTCGAGCAGCGCGATCTGGCCGGCCATGCACTCGCGCGAGCCGATGCGGCCGGCGCGCCAATCGTCCTCCAGCCGCTCCCAGCCCGGGCGGCCCAGCCGGGCAAGCAGGACGTCGGTGACATCGTCCAGTGCGATGGTGCCGTCGAAATCGCACAGGATGGACCAGTTGGACGAGGGCACGCGCATCTCCGCAAGACCGTGGCGCGCAGCTTAGGCAGCCAGTCTTTCGATGCCCTTTCCGGTGCATCCGGCACGCGCGTTGCCCGCAAGGCGGGACAGCGGTCGCGCGTCGGACGGGGTTCGCCGACGAGTGCGGCACGCAGGAAGCGGCAGGGAAACACGCCGCCTGGCGGGAAGTGCGCGCCAGGCAACGGCGCCACGTCGATGGCCCGCTGCGACGGCGGCGGCCGAGATGGCGGCCGGCGCGCGGTTCACGCACTATATTGGTGCAATGCCGCCGGACACCGACGCCTACGATCTACTCAGTACGCCGCTGGCGCTGGCCGACGGTGCCGGCGCGGTCGCGAGCGCCAACGCGGCCTTCGCCCGCTGGCTGGGCATCAGCGCCCGGCGCCTGCCGGGGGTATCGCTGGCGGCGCTGGAATTCGAGGGCGAGGCGCTCGCGCGCTGGATCGACGCCGCGGCGCCGCAGCAGGACCAGGTGCGCCTGCGCCGCCTGCCGATGGCTTTCCCCGGCGGGCCGCCGCGCTTCGCCGACGTCTGGCTCAGCCGCCTGGAGTCCGGCGGCTGGCTGCTGGAGGCGCACCCGGTCGACGAGTTCCCGGGCGAAGATCCGGTGGCGGCGTTGCCGTCGGCGCTGTCGGCGGCGCTCAAGGGCCTGGCCCACGAGCTGCGCAATCCGCTGGCCGGCCTCAAGGGGGCGGCGCAGCTGCTGTCGCGGCGGGTCGAGGACGCCGATTCGCGCGAACTGACCGGCCTGATCCAGTCCGAGGTCGAGCGCCTGGCGCAACTGCTCGACAAGCTGCTGTCGCCGGCGCCACCGCAGCCGCATGCGCCGCTGAACATCCACGTGGTGCTCGAGCGGGTGCTGCGTCTGGCCGAGAACGACGCCGGCTGGGCGGTGAAGCTGGTCCGCGACTACGACCCGAGCCTGCCGCCGCTCGACGGCGATGCCGACCGCCTGGTCCAGGCGGTCTGGAACCTGGTGCGCAACGCGATCGAGGCCGGCGCCACCAGCGTCACCCTGCGCACGCGCGCCGAACACCGCGCACGCATCGGCGACGAGCAGCACTTGCTGGCGCTGCGGATGGACATCATCGACGACGGTCGCGGCGTGCCGGAGGAACTGGCCGAACAGGTGTTCCTGCCGCTGGTGTCGGGGCGCGCCGAGGGCAGCGGCCTGGGGCTGGCGCTGGCGCAGCAGGTCGCGCGCGAGCACCGCGGTTCGCTGGCCTATCGCTCGCGGCCTGGGCATACGGTCTTCACCTTGTTGTTGCCCGTCCGTGGCGAAGAGCGAGCATGAGCAGGTCTGATGCCAGAATGGAGGACCGCACGCCGTGAGCGCCCACGTCTGGATCGTCGACGACGACCGCAGCATCCGCTTCGTACTGGCGACCGCGCTGCGCGAGGCCGGGTTCGAGGTCACCGCGTTCGAGTCGGCGCAGGCGGCACTCGCTGCGATCGGGACGCGTCCAAGCCCCGGGCTGATCTTCACCGACGTGCGCATGCCCGGCGGCGACGGCCTGGCCCTGCTCGACCAACTCAAGCGCGCGCATCCGCAGCTGCCGGTGATCGTGATGAGCGCCTACACCGACATCGCCAGCACCGCGGGCGCGTTCCGCGGCGGCGCGCAGGAATTCCTGTCCAAGCCCTTCGACCTCGACGATGCGGTCGCGCTGGCGACGCGCACGCTCGATGCGGCGCACGCGGAACATCCGTCGCAGGCGGATGCAGCGATCGCGGACATCGCGCTGGAAGATGCGCTGATCGGCGACACCCCGGCGATGCGCCAGCTGTTCCGCGCCATCGGCCGGCTGGCGCAGGCGCCGCTGTCGGTGCTGGTCACCGGCGAGACCGGCACCGGCAAGGAGCTGGTGGCGCGCGCCCTGCATCGCGAATCGCCGCGCGCGCGCCGTCCGTACGTGGCGCTCAACACCGCCGCGATCCCGGCCGAACTGCTGGAGAGCGAACTGTTCGGGCACGAAGCCGGCGCCTTCACCGGCGCTTCGAGGCGCCACGTCGGGCGTTTCGAGCAGGCTGATGGCGGCACCCTGTTCCTGGACGAGATCGGCGACATGCCGCTGCCGCTGCAGACCCGCCTGCTGCGGGTGCTGGCGGAGAACGAGTTCTTCCGCGTCGGCGGACGCGAGCTGATCCGCGTCGACGTGCGCGTGATCGCCGCCACCCACCAGGACCTCGACGCGCTGGTTGCCGACGGACGCTTCCGCGCCGACCTGCTGCACCGCCTCGACGTGGTGCGCCTGCGCCTGCCGCCGCTGCGCGAGCGGCGCGACGACGTGCCGAAGCTGGCCGCACGCTTCCTGCAGGCCGCGGCGCGCAGGTTCCAGGCGCCGCGGAAGCGGTTCGGCAAGGCCGCGCTGGAACGCCTGCTCGCCCACGACTGGCCGGGCAACGTGCGCGAACTGGAGAACCTGTGCTGGCGCGTGGCGGCACTGGCGCCGTCGGACACGGTGTCGCTGGCCGACCTCGACGGCCTGCTGGCGCCGACGCGAACCGAAGCGACGCGGCAATGGGACCAGCTGCTCGCGGACTGGGCGCGCACGCGCCTTGCCGAGGGCGGCAACGACCTGCATGCCGAAGCGCGCGAGCGCCTCGATCGTGCGCTGCTGGAAGCCGCGCTCGAACACACCGGCGGCCGCCGCGCCGAAGCCGCGCAGCGGCTCGGCCTGGGTCGCAACACCCTGACCCGCAAGCTTGGAACCAATCGCAAGCGACGCTGAGCGCTTTTCATGCCGCGTGAACCATGGGCGGCGTAGCGTGCCGCGCATCCCCACACTCAGGAGTCCGCCATGCATCCGTCGATGCGACACTGCCTGCTTGCCGGCGCGAGCGCCTGCCTCGTTGCCGCCTGCGCGTCCGCGCCCCCGATCCAGCAGAAGACCGCCGAACCCGCGGCTGCCGCGGAGCCGGCGGCCGGCAGCGCCGAATACGCCACCGTCAACCTTGCTTCCGCATCGGGCAGCCTGGTCAGCGGCACGCTCAGGATCGTGCCGATGGGCGACGGCGTGCACATCACCGGCGAAGTCGGCGGCCTGCAGCCCAACAGCGCCCACGCCTTCCACTTCCACGAGATCGGCGACTGCAGCGCCGCCGATGCCAGCAGCGCCGGGGGCCACTTCAACCCGACCGGCAGCGTCCATGGCCGCGTCGGCGCGGGGCCGCACCACGCCGGCGACATGGACAACATCGTGGCCAACGCCGACGGCGTGGCGAAGCTAGACGTCCACGACAGCGACGTCAGCCTGCGCCGCGGCGCCCCGAACGACATCAGCGGACGCTCGGTGATCGTGCATGCCGACGCCGACGACTACACCTCGCAACCGTCCGGCAACGCCGGCGCGCGGCTGGCCTGCGGGGTGGTCGAGGCGCGCTAGGGGCAGCGCGGCGGGGACAGATCCGATGCGCGGCGAACGTGATGGCGCGGAGGCCCGTACATTCCCGCCGGCTTCAGGGTTCGCCCCTCGTAGGAGCGGCTCATAGCCGCGAGCTTTTGTGGGAGCGACGGAAGTCGCGACACCAGCGGGAGCCTGATGACCGTTGCGACTTCCGTCGCTCCCACAACAGCCGGGCAAAGAAGCTCGCGGCTACAAGCCGCTCCTACAATGCCGGTTTCCGCCAGGAGCTGACATGACCCCTGCCATCCACATCCGCGATGCCCGGCCCGGCGACCGCGACTGGCTTGCCGATTGCGCCGTGGCCATGGCGCTGGAAACCGAGCACCGGCAGCTCGATCCCGGGACCGTTCGCGCCGGCGTTGCGGCCGGCATCGCCGATGCCGGCAAGGCGCGTTATTTCGTTGCCGCCGATGCGGAGGGCAACGCCGTCGGCACACTGATGCTCACCCATGAGTGGAGCGACTGGCGCAACGGCGACTGGTGGTGGATCCAGAGCGTGTACGTGCTGCCCGGGCATCGTCGCCGCGGCGTGTTCGCCGCGCTGTACCGCCACGTTGAAGCGCAGGCGCGAGCAACCCCGGGCGTGATCGGCCTGCGTCTGTACGTCGAGCGCGACAATGCCGGCGCGCAGCGCACCTATGCCGCGCTGGGCATGGACGACGCCGGTTACCGCATCTTCGAGGCGGAGTTCGTCGCCCGGTAGGTCGGGGCTACGCCCCCGACGGAAGGGCGCCTCCGGCGTCGGGGACATGGCCCCGACCTACAGATCGGCCCTGGGGTCGCCGCTGCAATGCGCGAACGTCACCGGCACGCCGTGCGCCATCAGCAGCGCGGCGAACTGGCGCTGGCGCGCCTCGAAGTGCATGAACGCGCGCGGCAGCCGCGGGTCGTCGGCCCTGGCGTCCGGTTGGCAGCGCTTGCGCCAGGCGTCCGGCGACAGCAGCGCGATGCGCGCCTCGCCGCCGGCGTAGTGCAGCAGCGGTTCCGGCGGCGCGTCCAGCCAGGCTTCGCGGTCCGGCGACAGCAGCGCGGTTTCCAGCAGCGGCCAGAGCGGCGCGAGCCCGGCGTGTTCGTACTGCAGCGCCATCAGCGCGCACAGGTCGTGCAGGGTCAGGTAGCGCGCGTGCTCCACGCGCAGGCCGAACGCCTCCTGCGCCTGCAGCGCGGTGCCGGCGCCGGCCATGCCGCGCTCCATCAGGTCGCGCTCGAAGGCTTCCCCGACGCCGCGCAGCACGCCGGCATCGCCGGCCAGCGACCACGGCAGCAGCCGCAGCGGGCCGCCGGCATGGTCCGGAGAAGGCGCCAGCGCGCCCGGCAGGCGGCCGTCGTGGGTGCCGAAGGCGATGATGCGGCCGCTGGCGGAGGCGGGCGATGGTGCTTGCGCGCCAAGCTGGCCGAGCTCGCGATGCAGCGGCCAGCCCGGGCGCAGCAGCTCCACCGGATCGTAGAGCGCGCCGACGAGCGTCAGTTCCAGTGCCGCCGCCTGCGGCTCGAAGCCGGCCAGGTCGCGCGCGATCGCCTCGGCCAGCGCGCCGGCTTCGCGCTGTGCCAGCACCGCGCGCCCACCGACGCTGCCCGGTGCAAGTTCCAGCGCCAGCGCGCCGAGGATATGAATGCTTGGGTCGCCCATGATCGTTGCGTGATTGGCCGCGCACGACGGCGGCGCTAGACTCGCTGCATTATGGCCCGCCACGACGGCGGGCCGTCGCGCACGAGGTCATTCCATGCTCCATGGTCGCCCCGTCGCCGTCCTCGGCGGCGTCCGCATCCCCTTCTGCCGCCGCAACACGGCCTATGCCGACGTCGGCAACCTCGGCATGTCGGTACGCACGCTCGGCGCCCTGGTCGAGAAATTCGGCCTGCACGGCCAGCAGCTGGGCGAAGTGGCGATGGGCGCGGTGATCAAGCACTCCAGCGACTGGAACCTCGGCCGCGAGGCCACCCTGTCCTCGGGCCTGTCGCCGCTGACCCCCGGCATCACCCTGCAGCGCGCCTGCGGCACTTCGCTCGATTCGGTCATCACCATCGGCAACAAGATCGCCATGGGCCAGATCGAGGCCGGCATCGGCGGCGGTTCGGACACCACGTCCGACGTGCCGATCGTCTACGGCCAGCAGCTGCGCCGCCGCATCCTCGCCGCCGCCGCGGCCAAGACCACCCGGGACAAGCTGGCTGCGTTCAAGGGCTTCTCCCTGCGCGAACTCAAGCCCGAATTCCCCGGCGTCGCCGAGCCGCGCACCGGCAAGAGCATGGGCGACCACTGCGAGGACATGGCCAAGCACTGGAACATCGCCCGCGATTCGCAGGACGAATGGGCGGTGGGTTCGCACCACAAGCTCGCCGCCGCCTACGACCGCGGTTTCTTCGAGGACCTGGTCGTCAGCTTCCGCGGCGTGGCGCGCGACAACAACCTGCGCGCCGACAGCTCGCTGGAAAAACTGGCCACGCTCAGGCCGGCGTTCGACAAGACCAGCGGGCGCGGCACCCTGACCGCGGGCAATTCCACCCCGCTCACCGACGGCGCCGCCGCCTGCCTGCTGTCGAGCGACGAATGGGCCGAAAAGCACGGCCACGAAGTGCTGTGCCACCTGGTCGACGCACAGGTGGCCGCGGTCGATTTCGTGCACGGCGAAGGCCTGCTGATGGCGCCGACCGTCGCCGTGCCCGAGATGCTCGCGCGCAACGGGCTTAGCCTGCAGGACTTCGACCTGTACGAGATCCACGAAGCCTTCGCCGCCCAGGTGCTGTGCACGCTGCGCGCCTGGGAGAGCGAGGATTACTGCAGGACCCGGCTCGGCCTCGACGCGCCGCTGGGCAGGATCGATCCGGCGAAGATCAACATCAACGGCTCCTCGCTGGCCACCGGCCACCCCTTCGCCGCCACCGGCGCGCGCATCGTCGCCACCGCGGCGAAGGAGTTGCAGCAGCGCGGCGGCGGCCGCTGCCTGGTGTCGATCTGCACCGCCGGCGGCATGGGCGTTACCGCGATCCTCAAGCGCTGACGCCTGCGTCCGCTTCGCAGCCGGACAAGCCCGGTTGGCGGATCGGGTGGCAGCTGCCGCGAGGTGTCCGCATCGACCCCTGGCATCAACCCGCTTCGGCGCCTTGCCTGCGGATCGCCGCTTCCGCCGCGTGCCTGATCGCCGGCCAGTTGCGCTTGCCGTCGGCGCGGCGCACGCGCTGGCGGGGCATGCGCGCGCGGACGAGGCGGGCGTGCTGCCATGAGCGCGCCGGGGACGGCACGAACACGGCCATCACTTCGCCATTGAAGCCGGCGCTGCGGTCGACCCGGCCCTCGGCGTCGAGTTTCCCGTACAGCGGCTTGGCGGCGTAGTAGCCGAGCAGCCTGCCGTCGCGCGACGAGTCGGCGCGCAGCGCGTGGAAGTCGTGGTCGTGGAGCGGGTAGCGGAACCAGTGGCGGAATCCCGGCAGCGCATCCGGAAGCGCCTGCGGATCGAGCGAGCGCGGCAGCACCGGCATGGCGGCTACTCGCGCAGTCGCGGCATGCCGTGTTCGTCGCGTTCCTCGCCCACCGCTTGGTCGAAGATCTTCTGCCGCAGGTCGCGGGCGCCGGCCAGTTCCTCGACCGCTTCGCCGCGCGCGGCGCGCAGGGCGTTGGCGTAGCAGGCACGGGCGTGGGCGTCGTCGCCGGCGGCGGCGAAACCGTGGCCGAACTCCTCCCAGGCTTCGCTGCCGGCGCCCTGCGCCAGCGCGCGATGCAGGAAGTCCTGCGCCTGTGGCCACTGCGCCTGCATGCGCGCCAGTCGCGCCAGCGTGAGCAGCAGGGCGGGGCTGGCCGGGTGCGACTGCAGCCAGCGCTCGGCGTTGGCGCGGCGCTGCTCGACGCGGGCGACCGGCAGCACGCCGTAGTGCGCGGCCAGGCGTTCGTCCCAGCGCGCGTCGAGCGCCTGTTCGATGCTCCTGGTCGCGGCGTCTTCCCAGCGCAGCGCGGCGGCGCGATCGGCGTAGGCGATGACCACGCGCGGTTCGGCCTTCAGGGTTTTCGACAGCGATTCCCAGCGGTCGGCCAGCGCGTTGGCGTCGCCGGCTTCGCGCAGCGCCGCTTCGGACCAGCGCGTTTCCAGCTCCGCCAGCCGCGCTTGCGGCAGCGCCTGCTGCTGGCGCAGCGGGCCGAGCAGTCCGTAGGCCTGCGCCGCCTGTCCGGAGGCGGCCAGCGCTTCGGCGCGCAGCGCCAGGCCGCGCGGCGGCAGCGGCTGCGCGGCGGGCGCATCGAGCGCGACCAGGGCGTCGGTGGGACGCTCCTGCGCCAAGGCCAGCTCGGCGCCGGCGATCGCGCGCGAAGCGGCGTGGCGCGGACCGAGGGCATCGACGTGCAGGCGCGCCGCCGAGGCATCGCCGCGCGCGAGCGCGGCCTGCGCCGCCGCGCTGCGGGCGACGCCGGCAACGGCGTCGTCGTCCGCCGCGGCCTGCAGCAGCAGTTTTTCGCCGCGCGCATAGTGGCCGTGGTGCAGCGATTCCAGGCCGCCGCCCAGGCGCGCGCGCGAACGCTTGTCGCGATGGCCGCGCCAGGCGCGGAACGGCAGGGTCAGCAGCTTCCACAGCAGCCACAGGCCGAGCAGCACGCCGAGCAGGATCAGCACGCCGGCGGCGACGGTGGTGGTGTAGTCGGTGCCGCGATAGCGCACCAGCACGTAGCCAGGATCAGCCAGCAGCAGCTGCGCGAGCAGGGCGCCGGCCAGCGCCAGCACGATCCAGAACAGCAGGTTGCGGAACAGTTTCATCGCGGCGTTTCCTCGTCGTGTCCGGACACCCTAGCGCGGGCGACGTGAATCCACTGCCGCGTTGCTGAACGGCAGCGGACGCAGGCCGCGGCCGCGCTATTTCGCCGCGCGCATGGCGCGCAGCTGCTGCAGCGTGGTGCCCAGCGTCGGCAGGTCGATCGCCAGCGGCAGGTCGCGCAAGGCGCGCAGTTCGGCCTGCTGCCGACGCAGGGCCGCGGAGTCCGGCCACAGCCGCGACATCCAGGCATCGGTGCGCGCCAGCGCCTTGCGGTAGCCCTCGCGGTCGCGGCGTTCGACCGCCGCCTGCGCCAGGGTCAGTTCCAGCTGCAGCGCGGCCAAGCCCGCGCTGCGATCGCCGGCGTCGACGGTGGTGTCGGCAGTCGTCGGGCGCACGTGGATGAGGCGGCTGAAGGCGCGTCGCCACCACGGCAGCCGCGCATCGACCGGCGTGGATGCGGTCAGCGGCAGCGCCTGCAGCGCGGCGGCGAAGGCTTGCAGGCGGTCGGCGGCGACCGCGCGCGGGTCGGCGCCCAGCGCGTCGAGCGCGGCGCGCTCCTGGGCCAGGGTCTGCTGCAGGTTGAGGTAGGCGGGGTCGTCGATGGCGTCGAGCAGGCCGGCGGCGAGCGCATAGCCCTTGCGTGCGCCGTCGAGGTCGCCGGCCAGCCGCAGGCGTTCCTGCGCGATCACCAGCACCACCTCGAGTTCGTCCAGGCGCAGCGCCTGCGCGGCGTTGCGCCGCGGATCGGCGAGCTTGGCGACGTTGTCCTCGATCAGCGCCGCGCGCTGGCCGAGGCCGAGCAGCTCGTCGCGCAGCACGCGGTTGGTGGCATCGGCCTGCTGCAGCCGCTGCGATTGCGCGCGCTGGTCGCCGCGCAGCGCATCGACGCGCGCTTCCAGCGCCGCGAGCCGCTGCGCCGAGTGCAGGTCCGCGTCGTGCTGGCGCAGCTGTCGTGCCTGCCACGACTGCCAGCCGAACCAGCCGCCCGCGGCCAGCAGCAGCGGCAGCAGCAACCACGCCAGCGCGGAGCGGCCGCGGCGCGGGGTTGCAGGCGGGGTGGCGACGGGGGTGTCCAAGGCGTGCTCGGCAAGCGGCGGTGCGATGGCACGAATGCTAGCGGATCAGCGTCGTCGGCGCGCCGTGGCCATGGCGAGCGCAGCGGCCTGCAGCAGCGCGCGGGGGCGCGCGCTGGCGGCCACCACGACGTGGGCGAACCCCTGCTCGCGGGCGAGTCCGGCGAGCCGCTGGCTGGCCGCGACCACGCTCGCCTTGCGCAATGCGGCCATCGCGTCGTCGGGCAACGCGGCGACCATCCGCAGCAGCGCCTCGCCGCTGCTCAACGCCAGCCATGCCGGCGCCGACAGCGCGCGCAGGGCCGCGATCGAACGCGGCGACGGCGCGACCGGCACCCGCTCGTAGACATCGGCGCGCAGCACCCGCGCGCCGCGACGGCGCAGGGTCGCGGCGATGACGCCGCGTCCGCCGGGCGCGGTGAGCAGGCCGATGTCGCTGCCGCGCACCTCGTGCAGGCCCGGCAGGGCCAGCAGGCCCTCGCTGTCCATGCGTTCGGGCGCCGCGACGTCCGCGATGCCGGCACGCCGCAGTGCCGCCGCGGTGCCGGCGCCGACCGCGTGCCAATGCTGCCCGCGGCGGGCGCGCAGCGGATACAGCGCCCGGGCCGCGCGCACGGCCGCGGGGCTGGTCGCGACCACGTGCGCCGCCGCCAGCGCCGCGCGCAGCCCTGCGCGCGCCGCGTCGTCGTCGCAGGAGACCAGCTTCCACGGCGACAGCGCCAGCACGCGCGCGCCATGCCGCGCGGCCGCCCGGCGCATCGACGCATGTCCGCCGACGGGACGCAGGGAGATGACGTAGCATCCTTCCAGTGCACCGGCGGGCGGGTCGTCGCGCATGCGGCCAGCTTGGGCGGTCGCCGCGGGGCCCGCAAGTCCTGCCGGCACCGCAGCTTCGTGGTCGCGACGAGGAGAGGCATGCAGATCGAACAGGCGCTGCGCGCGCTCGACGCCCACTACCAGGCGATGCCGCCGGTGGCGGCGATGGGGCTGCGCATCGCCGGTTACGACGGCGAGCGCCTGCGCCTGCACGCGCCGCTGTCGCTGCACGTCAACGACAAGGGCTGCGCCTTCGGCGGCAGCCTGGTGTCGCTGCTGACGCTGGCATCGTGGGG